>BB_Man_B_Liq_inBBDRAFT_1000079_pt1 | contig 15008 bp, 19 predicted proteins | sample BBManParaguerPR_4_FD_10244 | JGI IMG/M metagenome (IMG submission 10244) | reverse complement strand
TACATTTATAGAACAGCAATAATGTCATTAAAGAATACCCTAGTATTTGGATTAGATGTAAACGTATCACTTGCTGACGTTCTTAATAGACCAGAGTGTCTTAGGAATTTGAATCTAGATACAAGAGATCTGGAATTGATACGTGGTCTTGGAGCATCGGGAGCATCAGCAACTTCTGATGATTTTCAGTCTCTGTCTAATTTATCTAGACCAGTAATAAGAACTTTTGATAGATATGCATCAGATACAAATTTGTATTTGGGTATTCTTGCAGAGAAAGCTGGTGCTGATGCACAGCAACCAGGAAATTTAGATATTGCTGGTAATACCGCAGGATCATCAATTAGATTTCAATTTTTAGAAGGAAAAATTCAATCCAATACTGCAGCAACTTTAAAGTGGGCTGATATTTCTACATCGCGTGTAAGTTCTTGGAGTAGTTTGCAAGTAGGATCTCAACCAGCAGATACTGATCCTATTTTATTTGGTGGTAAAGTTACAGTTGAAGGCAGTATTACTACTGGGAGATTGAAGTCAAGAACTCAAGCTACTCTTCGAGAATTTGATTCTGAAGTTCCTACTCACAAAATAAAATTAAATCTTAACGGTGTAGATCGTTATGTATATGCAATGAAAGGAATACCTCTTATTTTTAGAGGATTTTTTAGAAACGTTGATGTAGATATTCGCTTGACAGGACTTGTTGCAAACAATTCCAAAGTATCATATAAGATCAGACCAACTGACGGAACAGCAGTGGAAAAATTTGCTGATGTTGGATCACTGCGATCACTTCTTCGATATAGATCTGCATTTGCAAAAGAACGAGACATTGAAGTTTATTATGATCCTAGAAAAATAAACTATATTACCTTGGCAAGCATAGGTTTGCAGGAACTTCCTGCTATTAAAATACCTTCTTTGTTGACTCTTAACATTAATAATAATAATCTTAGAGAGTTTCCAGATTTTAATTTCTTTTGTGAAAATATAAAAGCTTTGAATGTTAGAAATAATGGATTTTATTTGAGTGCTATAGAAAATGAAAGGAAGTTCAACAGTAATATCTTAAACAAGATACCAGACACAGTAACTTCTTTAGATATAAGAGGATGCTTTAGAGGATCTATTTCTTTTTCTAATCCAGATGATCTTGCTACAGCATTGCCAAATTTACAATCATTAAATATTTCTAGAAATGGTTCTTTGCGATTTTACCCAGATCAAGATAGTTTATCACAAGATGGTGGGTTAGTTCTTCCACTTGTATCAGAAACTGTTACTAGTTACAATGCAACTAGTAATGATTTTAGAAGATTTCCTTTAGATTCTGGGGATGGATTTAGTATTAAAACTTTACCAAACTTAGTAAGTTTTAATCTCTATGGTAATAGAAATTTGTTAGATGATGGGTTTACTCTTCTAACAAATTCAATAAGAACTGTTGAAATTGGATATACAAGGATAAGTTTCCCACCACTACAGAACCAAACTAATCTAACCAGGGTTGGTTATCAATATAATGCAAACACTTCTGCAGAATCATCTCTTTTTATTCCAGGATCAGTTGATAATACTGGATATAAGTTGCTTAATTGTGCAAATTTAGATACTATACAAGTTCGTAATTCTAGATTATCTGGATATATTCCTAGATTTCAAGGCAATAAAAAACTGAGGTATATAGATTTTCGATTCTGTAATAGATTAACTGGAGGAAGACCTGATAAGTCTACAACTCCAGGAGATCCTGAATATAAATTATTATATAATGATACTTTCGAAGATACTGCCTTACAGTATGTTTATATTATTGTCAATAATATAAATTTTACAGGAGAGCTAGAGCAAGACTGTTTGCAATCAATTAGTTCTACTCTATATTATTTTTATTTTATTTCTTATGGTAGAGCAACTGGTGATTTCCCAAGCACTTCAGGACTTGGTAACTTAAGATACTGTAGATGTCAATTTAATGGATTTACAGGAGAATTGCCTGCACTTGGATCATCACCAAACATATATTATATTGATTTTAGTACTAATAATTTTACTGGAGATATTAACTATAGTAATAGAAATAACTTGCAGTTTATTTTTTGTAATACTAACCAGTTAACTGGATTTGGATCTCAATTTGGTGGTCTTTCTAAACTTAGATATTTGTATTGTTCTACGAATAGTTTTGCTGGACAATTACCAGACCTTCAAACTGCATGTCCAAATTTAGAAAGATTTATTTCTAGTAATAACTCTCCTGGTTTTAGTTCTTATTTGAGAGGGACATTTGTTAACTTACCTAAGTTAAGAATATTAGATTTATCAAATAATAATTTGAGTCAAACTGATATAGATAATATACTATTTGATCTGGTTGAAAACTATCAGGAAGCAAACCGATCTGGAGCTAATATTAATTTACTTGGTAATTCTTCTCCATCATTTAGCACTGATCCTGAAATTTATACTGGATCACAAGCAAAAGAAATTTTACAAGGTGTTGGTTGGATAGTTCAAACAGACTAATATGGCAATTTTAAATCAGGGATTCGTTCAAGAGCTCAATCTTGATGAAACAATAGACGAAGCAAAAGCAATTAATAATTTAGCAACTGGATCTTTATCAGAAGATCTTACTGTGTTTGCTGGTAATACTTTAAATAAATCTGAATTTATTTGGATTAATCCAGGAAGTGCAACAGATACTGGATATTCTTTTGATGCTACTGAAAGTTTATTTAAATTTGATACTTTGATTGCTTATGGTAATGGTGATCCTATTAAAGAAATTCTTCCAGTTCATTTAATTGCTGATGCTAACTGGACACCCAGTGGACTAAGTGGAATTTTAACTTTAACAACTAATAGACCACATGGTATTTCATCTACTGCTCCATATCCAAATATAGATATAAAAGAAACTCGTTTTGATATTGCTGGTAGCTCAGTTAATGGTAATTATCAAATCCAATCCGTTCCTGCAAATAATCAAATAACAATTACTGTAGATTTAGATCCTGGAACTATTCGACCATCATCTATACTTAATTCATGGATAGAAAGTAGTCTATTCCCAATGCCAAATCCTTTAGTGAAAAATATATTATACTATGTTGTATATTCTAATTCCACTAACCATTTTAAAATTTCGGATTCTTACGTTGAACGAGGCATGAATACATTTGTCTCTATCACAGATCCAATAGTTACTGATCTAATTTTTGTTAGAAAAAATGAAGTAACTCAGGAAAATATATTACTTTTAATACCACCTGAAATTCAAGATGAGGATTTTAGATATGATTCTGTATCGGGAGAAACTATCGATGAAAAATTTCAAAATATAGAAGCTAATATTGATAGTTCTACATTTTTAAGAACAGTTAAGTATAGAACTGATATTGATAATAACTTTAAACAATCAATAAGACTTGAAGGACATTTGAGAATATTTGATCCTGATAGTTTTAATCTAACAACAGAAAACTTATATGAAGAAAAAACAGGTATTTATATATTAAATCCTTCTTCATCATTAGATGATATACAAAAATTGAGAGCATTCTCCAGTAACGCTAATCCTTGGTTAGATGATAATCCTGGTGGATCTAGTGGTAGTCTTACTACACAGTCAACTGAAATGAATATAGGTGATTTGAAATTGGGTGATGGTATATCTACATCTTCATTCGCTGGGTTGCAAAATATTAATCCTGCATCCAATTCTGATGAGACAGTATTCACTCATAAACTACCAGTTGACGTTAATGGTGAGACATACTTTTTTCTATTAAGATCCTAATAAAATTTCAAAAGTATTATCATTAGCATCTAAAATAGGAAGAGTATTTGATACACTATCATTAGCTGTATCTACTGTTGTTATATCTGCAGATGGTATGATTAATTCCAGATCATTATAAGTCAATTGAGCAGAAGTATTTGGTGTAGTGTTATCTGACAAAACCATCTTTATATTTTTTGGTGTAGTCAAACCTTCGCTGTTAGCATTGAATGGAGGAGCAGTATCTGTTGGAACAAAACATATCTCTTTATTGACACTGGTTGGTGAAAATGTCATGTTGGTGATGACACTGCTAGTAACAGTTATTGACTGAATCAATCCTTGTGATAGTGTAACGACGTTACCAACTACTGTTATAGATGCATTACTTCTATTTTCAATACCTCCCTGAACATTTAGCTCTGAAAATGGAGTCTTTGGAACTAAGTGTGCATACATTCCTGTTGTCAAACCAGATGTATCTTCTAATGTAATTTGAGTTGCACCTACTGGATATGTGTAATCATATGATTGTCCAGCAGGTGGAACTATTCTTTTTGCATAAACGTTTTCACAAAATGCATCTAAAGATTGATTAACTAAAGCACTATCATAATAAACGTATATGCGACCACCATCATTATCTACATTCAGTGGTTGACTGGTTAATATTGTTCCAGTGCTGTCATCGTAATCAACAATTCTTGCCCAATTAGTTCCTGTATAAAATTCTCCTACTACTACGTGTCCTGGTCTTATTCTATCTTCATTAATTAAAAAGTTTGCCCCAAAAATAGTATTACCAGTAGAAGAACTGAAATTTCCATATGCAACCAATCCTCTATGATCTGCAAAAGTTATTGTTTGATTAGATGCACTTACTGAAGAAACCCCATCTAATATGACACCTTCTTGAAATATTACATCTGAAATTCTTGTTCCAGCTGTAATATTTCCATCAAAAACGGCATACATACCGATTAATAGATTGTCTACATTTGAAAACCTTAAAGTAGGAGAGTTCTGTATTTTTCTAATACTACTTTTTGTTATTTCTACATCAGAAATAGTTTTTGGTGGTTCGTAAACAGACGATATAGAACCAAGAGTATTTACACTTCGATAATTATCTCCATTAGTAGTATCTCTTGTTGTTCCTATAGTTCCACTTCCATCGATTTCTGTTCCGCCAACAGATATTGAGTTGTCAATATATTTTTTGAAATCTCCTTCGAAATATCCATCAAAATAATTTTCATCATATAAATTGGTATACCTTAACTGTTGATTTTGATTGCCAGAAGGACCAATGTCCTGAACTCGGAAAGTTTTTGTTACATTACTTCCTGCAGGAATAGAATTTTCATCGACAAAAAACCTCATCCTTACTGGATACGCTTTAAATTTTTCTAGAGTTCCTACGTTGATAGTTTTTGATCCTTCTACTCCAGGTTCTTTTGTGAATGTTACATCAGTATTAACTAGAGATGATGTAGCTACATCACTCATTGTAAATCGTTGATTGTCTTCGTCAACACTTTCGATAATTGCATCAGAACCAAATCCATCAGAAAGAGAAATCCCTGTCATGATGTATACCATGTCTGATTGATTTGTTACATCAACAACACTGCTATTTTCTGTTATTGTTACATTAATATCTTTAGTTGATTCTGTCCATTGAGAATACTCTATGTATGATCCAGTTCTATCATCCCACAAAGTTCCTAACTCTAATGGAGAATTATTAAATTCGAATGTATAAAATCCGTCAGTTGAAAATCTAAAACGGAATTCTCCACTGGTTCTTGGTTTGTATAATCCACTCCATTCAATGCCACCAAACAGAGATAAATTACTTGAAGTTAATTTATCAGCAAATGTAAAATCTCCTCTTTCCCAGAAGTTATCTTTAAAAGTTTCTGTTCCAGAAAATCCAGTAAACAATCCATCACCATCTCTTGTTATCTGTAGGTCATCATAGTATCTTGCAGTTAACCCATCACCACCAAAGAAAAATGGATCAGATACAGTAAAGTATGATCTATCAAATCTATTTTCGATAGTAATTAGTGGTTCAAAGACTTCAAATTCTCCTGTAGTTGAAGTAGATTTTACTGCGTTGTCAGCAATTTGCACAAAATCATTTTGTGTGATGTTACTTGTAAATATTCCTCTAATACAATCTAAATCTTCTGAGACAAATTGTTCTTTGTCCGCTTTTAAACCATCTAAAATATTATTTAATGCTAATCTTTCATTCGGAACATCAGACAAGTTATTCACTCGCTTTAATCCAAATTTGGTAAATCTTTTTGCTGGCATTGATGTCAGTGATAACTTTGTCTTTATCTATTTATTTTAATAAATAGCCGTGCCTCATAAATTATCCTCATGGCAGAAACTCCTAATAAAGAGAAGCCAACAAAGGAAAAGTTTGATTGGGCAGACGAAGGTCTATCCGCTTTGGTGCGAGTCGTTATTCTATCGTGGTCAGCAGCAATTCTTACACTAAATTATGTAACTATTCCTGGCTTACAACAGAAACAAATTGATCCTACATTTATTGCCAGCGTTTTTACAGGAACGTTAGCTACTTTTGGGGTTCAGGCAGCAAAGAAGAAAGACGAAGAACCTAAAAAAGAGGAAAGAAAAGATGCAAAAATTGATTAATGTCATTGCTTTACTTTCTGGTTTGGTATCTCTCAGCGTCGTTGGCGGTGGGGTTTATCTCTATAAGAATGCTGGAGTTCTTGTGGAAGAAGCTAGAGCAAAAGCAACAGAAGAAGTCAAGAAAGCAGTAATGTCTGCTGTTCCTGATATTGTAGAAGGTCTTATGCCAGAAGTTCCTGAAATTCCTTCAGCAACTGGCAATGTTATTCCATCAACAACTGGTCCCGCTATCCCCTTCTGACCATGACGGTATTCAACCACGAAAAGGAAGATTATATCCCAGCACCATTACCTGAGAAGAAGTCTTCTCTTTTAAAGAAGGTAGCAATTGGTGTTGGTGTTTTGTTTGCTGCATCCCACATTGGACTTCTTGGTTATGTTCTGAATAGAGAGACACCAGAACCAGTTCAACAACCTCCTACATTTAATCTTCCCCGTGGTCCTTATTCATCTTACAGAATTAAAGCTGGTAAAGATGGATATGAAATTGAATACAGAGCAGACGATCCTAAAGTTTTATCATCCGAAAGATCTTTGGATGTAGATAAAAATAAGAAAGGATGGTTTGGTGGTAGTTCTGAACAAAGAACTGAATATCGTCGTGATGAATATACCAGAGAAGGCACCCGTAATATGGGGGCAGGAGGCGCTGTAGCAGACGGCGAGGGAAAGTCTGCAAAAGACATCGAGTGCATCGTGGCGGACGCTGGAGCACGGTCACAAGGTGCGATGGCGGGTAGTGCTCTTGCTGCTGGTGTTGCTGTTCCTGCTCTTGCTGGTATCCCCTATGTTGGATGGTTAGCAGGTGGTTGGGCACTTCTTTTGGGTCAGAAGATTGGATCCGAAGCAGGGTCACAAGTCGGATCAGTATTTAATGACTGTTAGTGTGAGAATTTTCTGAATCCTGTTAAATAATGGAAACTATGGAGACATTATGGCACAATCTGCTTATCGTAAGAAAATGAAGAAAGATGCTTCGGATCAATTCTTTCTTTATGTTGCCTTTCATTCTGCTTGGACTGCTGTTATGAATTTTTTTAATGACTAATGGAAATACCTGATATTAGAATTCGTAAATTAGATATTCCTGATATAAGGGTGTTTGATATAAACACTCCTTCTGGAGTATCTAATTCTATACCATTTGCTCCACCTGTTACAGTAAATATTGGTCTTCCTATTGTTGATCTTCCTGGGTGTGTGGAGGCTAATAAAGAAAGAAATCCAAAAAACACATCCCTACTCGAAGATGACGAAAGAGGAACTCTTACGCTTTGCGATTCTGGTGTCCCTAGTTTTAATCCTATTCAGTTTGAACCCGAACAGGTAATTCCTACTAGACCAGCACCTGTTCCTAAGACAGATACTCCAGACAAACCAGCACCAGAAATACCAACAGCACCAGAAGTTTCTTTACCTAAAATACCTGAAGTAGTTGTAACTACTTGTCCTACAAGAGAACAAGAACTTCTTAATCCTATTGGTAAAGTTCTTGAGGGTAATAAAAAAATTGTTGGTTATGAATTAGTTGGTGAAAAATGTATTGAGGTTACAGAGAAACTTACTATACCTCAGCAAATTATTACTAACATACCTAACGCTGGCATGGTAACAACAACAGCATCGATTGCCGTAGTAGCAACTACATCAGCACTCATGGCAAAACCGTTGGCAGACATCCTACTAAAGGTTGTCAAACCAACGGTTAAGAAAATTATTAAAAAGATTGCTGCTATCAGGGGGAAGAAGGCAGAGATTTTGTCTGTAAAGGAGCGCCAAGATCAGCAGCGTTTGTACTCACACGCCCTGAGGAAACTGAAGGGGAAGGAATAGAATGACGATGGGGTGTAATATAATTTTTATCTCTCACCATTACATCAGCACATATAGAATAATATGGTGACTTCGGACTAAACATGATACCGTCCTTCATAAGCTGACCGCAATTCTTTAGTCTTGCAATCTCAAAATCTAATCTTTTATTGGCAGCTTGCTGTTTCATCAATGCGATGTTAGCAGAAGCTGCTTCTTTACATTGATCTTGTAATTTTTTATCTAATGGTTCAGACCATGTAACAGAAAAACCAACGCTAAGATTATAATTATCCTTCTGTCCTGTTCTTGTTTTCTTTTTGAATAAAATTCTACCAGGGTTATCGATGATACCATCTCCAGTTGGATTTCCATCAGAATCAAAAGCACCAAAGTTATCACTTACATCATATACAGGATCATCAAAGAATGGTTCGTAAGGTTTTTGTGCTGATGCACTACCAGTTACGAATGGAGTAAAGTTTCTGGTTGGTCCCTGACACTGGATCCCAGACCCATAGGTGTTTGTAATGTAGGGTCCTTGTAAAACTTGGATTGCCTGATTTGTAACAGAGCCTGAAGAATTAGCAACAGGAGAAGCTGTGGCGCTAACACCACCCACAGTTTCAGCGATTGCCGCAGTCGGGGATAATAATCCATAACCAATTACTGAGAGAAGATAGAGGTGCTGTCTGTTGTGCTTGTGACTTCTGTTACTCTTTGAATGATTGTTTGATTTTGTAAACCAGGACCTGAATATGTTTCTGTGAACTGAAACGCTGCTCCTGGTGTTGCTTGTGTGAAGTTTGGTCTGTTTGTAATTCCTGTCCATGTTGAAGTCACCCCATCTATAGTTACATTATTTGCTCCTGTTCCTGGAGACAATTTTCCATCTGCTTTAATTCCACTACCAGTTACTGAATATTGATAACCAGTGTTGTAGTCCATCGAGTTGATGGTTTCTGTAATTGTTTGTGTTGTTTCTGTACGACTAGTTAAAGATCCTTGAGTAAAATTAGGAACCACAGGGACTGCCTGAGCAGTCCCATGTAGTGAACCTAAAATTAAACTGAGACCGAATGCTTTCTTCAAACGATCCATGATAAACCTCAATCAATAACAGTAATCTCAGATACAAATTGTCCAATTGCAGTAGTTCCAGCTCCACCTGCAGTTACCGTAAGAGCACCATCAATGCCGACAGTACCAGCAAGTGAACCAGCAACACCAGAACTGGAAGAAACTTGTCCAGTTAAATTGCTAACTGTTCCAATGGTAGGAGCAGAAGTTGGGATTGCATCTGCTTCAATGAAAGATTGACTGAATGTGAAAGAATTTCCATCCGTCGCCTGTGTAGCAGATATGTTGCCTGGATTAAGAACACCGCTAGTTATTGCACCAGTAGAAATTGTTCCTGCTGTAGTTCCGTCTGTAGTATTCACTCCGTTGCCAGAGATACTATAAGAAGATCCGACTCGGTTTACAGTAGTTTGTGCTGCATCAACCGAAAGCTGAACACTAGAAGAGAACTTCGTAACAAGTCCACCAGCTTCTGCAGCGCCAGCGGTCATCAGTAACATTACGACAGGGAGAATTTTTTTCATAACCGTCATTAATTTGGACCCGTATTTATTTATGCTTGCTTGACCCTTGACAAAATTTTACATTTGCTATATACTTCTGTAGTATTTCGTTACAAAACACATGACTGTCACCACAAACGAGTATGGTCAGAACAATCTGTTCGCTAAAGAACCCCCTATGGTTGTGGAGGACTACAATCGTAAGGGTCTCTTCTCCCCAATGCAGCAACGTGAGATGTATAATGGACGTTGGGCAATGATGGGAGTCGTCTCTGGGTTGCTTTCTTACGCAATTACTGGTAAACTATTCTTTGGAATCTTTTGATTAATGCCCGATCCCAATGCTTTATATCAGGATATGCAGAAACTTGATGATTTGTATAACGAGCTACTGTGGCATCCTGATGATGAGTTACAATTCACACACGATGGTGAGAAGATCATCATCATAAACAAAACACTGGAGAACAAACAATGAAATTTGGATTTACCCCTGAGGCAGAGATCCTCAACGCTCGTCTGGCAATGCTCGGTTTCGTCATTGCTGTTGGCACCTACATGACTACTGGACAAATCATTCCTGGCATTTTTTGATAAATAAAAATCCAATTTAAGATTTTATCATGATCAAATCTATGTCGTTAGGTTTAGCATCATTACTAATTGCTAGTCCAGTAATGGCACACCCAAGAAATCCAAAGTTTCGTTACACATATTCATATCCTGAAAAAGATGTAATGATTCGTAAGGATTGGGAACGTTGCAAAAAAATTAAATATGTAACCAAGTATGATAAATGGGGATGGTATACTGAAAGAAAGGTTCTTCCACTCAAATCATGTTGGAGTGGAAAAGGACATAACCATGGAAATCCTGAAGTGAAAATTAAAATGATTTTTACGGACTAAATATAATTGAATATCGTCGCCGCAGGGAGAGTCTGGTCAGCATCAGACATCTCCCTTTTTTATTGAGAGGTTCTATGTTAGAAATGTTTCATATCTACAAAAAGAATACGAATGAATTGATCAGACACTGTGTGTCAGTCGATGAACTGGAACAAATGATTGCGAGAAGAGAGGTCAAATGGCTGGACTGGGACCTGGAACCATGCTATAGTGACTACTCACTCAAGGAGGAAGCATCATTCTGAATGAGTAGAAATGCTCTAATTTCAGGGGTTGACAACATTTCCTGACAGTGCTATACTAAATAGGTAAACAAATGTAACGAACCTCTAAGGTTTATTACGCACACCCCTCAAACCAAGACCTATAGGGTGTATAAACTACGTCTTTCATACCTCTGCCTGAGGGTGGCAGAGGAATAGTAAAACCACCATTTCCCTGATGGTCTTACTTTTTTGTATAAAAATGACTGCTACACTTTCACGTTCAAATCAACAATCCGCTTGGGAAAATTTCTGCGAGTGGATTACTTCAACTAACAATCGTCTTTATGTTGGTTGGTTCGGCACACTGATGATTCCAACTCTGTTGGCAGCAACTGTTTGCTTCATCGTTGCGTTTATCGCAGCACCTCCCGTCGATATTGACGGTATCCGCGAACCCGTCGCTGGTTCACTTCTCTACGGTAACAACATCATTTCTGGTGCTGTTGTTCCTTCTTCCAACGCAATTGGACTTCACTTCTATCCCATCTGGGAAGCAGCATCTCTTGATGAATGGCTTTACAATGGTGGTCCTTACCAACTCGTAGTCTTCCACTTCCTCATTGGCGTCTTCTGCTATATGGGTCGTGAGTGGGAACTTTCTTACCGTCTAGGTATGCGTCCCTGGATCTGTGTTGCATACTCTGCTCCAGTCGCAGCAGCATCTGCTGTATTCCTTGTCTATCCTTTCGGTCAAGGTTCTTTCTCTGATGGTATGCCTCTTGGAATCTCTGGCACGTTCAACTATATGCTTGTCTTCCAAGCAGAACATAACATTCTAATGCACCCCTTCCATATGCTTGGAGTTGCTGGTGTCTTTGGTGGTTCACTGTTCTCTGCAATGCACGGTTCTTTGGTTACCTCTTCATTGGTTCGTGAAACCACTGAAACTGAGTCCCAGAACTATGGTTACAAGTTTGGTCAAGAAGAAGAAACCTACAACATTGTTGCTGCTCATGGATACTTCGGTCGTCTGATCTTCCAATATGCATCTTTTAACAATTCTAGAAGTCTGCATTTCTTCCTCGCTGCGTGGCCAGTGGTGGGAATCTGGTTTACCGCCCTTGGCGTCTCGACCATGGCTTTCAACCTCAACGGTTTCAACTTCAACCAGTCCATCATCGATGGTCAAGGTCGCGTCCTCAACACCTGGGCAGATGTGCTCAACCGTGCAGGACTCGGCATGGAAGTCATGCATGAGCGTAACGCCCACAACTTCCCGCTTGATCTTGCAGCAGCTGAGTCCACACCTGTGGCCCTGACTGCTCCTAGCATCGGTTGATATGATTGATGGTAGTTTCAACCCCCTCACATTTGTGGGGGGGTTTTTATTAGGTATTTCATCTCTAGCAATACCATTGATAGTCGTGGTATTATTGTAAAGTTACTAAAGGTAAATAATTAATGGTCGCTTCAACACTACAACAACCAACAAGGGGGTGGTTCGATGTCCTGGATGACTGGCTTAAACGAGATCGCTTTGTCTTTGTGGGTTGGTCTGGACTCCTTCTTTTTCCCACTGCTTATTTGGCAATTGGTGGCTGGCTTACTGGCACGACGTTTGCTACAAGCTGGTATACCCACGGGTTGGCGTCTAGCTACCTTGAAGGTGCTAATTTTCTCACGGCAGCAGTGTCAACTCCTGCTGACGCTATGGGTCATTCTCTTCTTCTACTTTGGGGTCCTGAGTCTCAGGGAGATTTCGTCCGCTGGGTCCAACTTGGGGGACTCTGGGCTTTTGTGGCGCTCCACGGAGCCTTTGCTCTCATAGGTTTCATGCTCAGGCAGTTTGAACTTGCACGTCTCATCGGAATCCGTCCCTACAATGCGATTGCTTTTTCAGGTCCTATTGCCGTATTTGTTAGTGTATTTCTCATCTACCCACTTGGACAATCCAGTTGGTTCTTTGCGCCATCGTTTGGCGTTGCGGCGATCTTTAGATTCCTACTTTTCCTACAAGGTTTCCACAACTGGACACTCAACCCCTTTCACATGATGGGTGTTGCGGGTATCCTAGGTGGTGCATTGCTTTCTGCAATTCATGGTGTTACAGTAGAGAATACTTTGTATCAAGATGGTGAACAAGCAAACACGTTCAAAGCATTTGATTCAACTCAAGAAGAAGAAACTTATTCAATGGTTACGGCTAATCGTTTTTGGTCGCAGATTTTTGGTATTGCGTTTAGCAATAAGCGTTGGTTGCATTTTTTCATGCTGTTTGTTCCTGTTATGGGTCTCTGGACATCTTCAATCGGGATCATCGGTCTTGCACTTAATCTGCGTGCTTATGATTTTGTGAGTCAGGAGATTCGTGCTGCTGAAGATCCTGAATTTGAGACGTTCTATACGAAGAACATTCTTCTCAATGAAGGACTCCGTGCCTGGATGGCTCCAGTAGATCAACCTCATGAAAACTTTGTGTTCCCAGAAGAAGTATTGCCACGAGGCAATGCACTCTGATTCAGAATCTATACCCGCTTGGGTTTATATGGTGGGGATCTCTTTGATGATCTTCACCATTTTTTGTTTCTGTATCATGATCGCTGGGATGATCTATGTGTGACGTAGAATAAATAGAGGATGAGCGATAATATTAACTCATTCATTGAATGGGTTCTTAATGTCGTCCTCATTTTCCATCATGACTATTTCAAACGATAGGTTTGATCGTATTTTTTCCAGAATTAATAAACTGGAAGAAAGATTAGAAGATCTTGATCCTATTACAAAATATAAAAAAATTCAAAGAATACAAAATAGAATAAACAGACTTGAAAGCAAACTACCTCAGGATGAGTTTGAAATTACCCATCGTGGTGATGGTATGTTTGATATTCAAGTAACTGACTCACCATATGATGATACTTATATTGGTGGCACATCATTGAAGTTCAGTGTATCTGGAGTCAGACAAACTGATAAAGGAACACAACGTAGAACATCTAGTGTGATGATTCATTCTTTTGATAATGAAGAAGGATCAACTTTTGTTGGAAGTTCTAGTTTTGATAAGATCAGTAGTGATTATCCTGATGCTTCTGCTACTTTATATGATGAAAATAATCAAGCTTTAGCATCTATTGCTAAATTGGAGTAAACAAAATGACTGAAGAATACGGGCACATTTCTGATGCCTTTGATAATCTACCAGAAGAGGAACTTCTTATGACTGAATCACTGTCAAAAGGATTAACAATTAATTTTCAACCAGAATGCTCTGACTGGACATGTTACATGTTTGGAAACAGACCCGATGGCAAAGGGATTATTTATTACCCAGCAAAAGGACAAGTTCCCAATCGTTTCGTAAGATTTATGATGAAAGTTTGCTTCGACTGTCTTTGGGTTAAGGAGGAAAACTGACCACTTCCACAACTGTCACAGCACTCCTTGCACGGGGTGCTTTTTTATTGTATAATACTCTTGTAATCAATCAGGCACCATGACTTACGAAGCTGAAGTTCAATTCAAGTTCGATGCTACCTACACTCACGATTATAATCGTGGGTTTGCATCTCATCTTGGTGATGATGACTTCCTCCCTGAAGAGCATTTCCTGATCACTGCTCCTGCTGGTGATCTCAACTGTAAGCAGTATTTCAAACTGTTTGAGAAGTTTATGCTCTGTGTAGGTATGTGTCCCAGTTCTATTCGTTCTGGTGCTATGTCATTGGTATTCAATGATATGGTAAAAGAAGAAGAGCAGCGTAAGGTCTGTAAAGAGTATGAACTGACTATGGATGAAGATCTTCAAGATAAGTTTGAAGAGTGGAAGATTCGTGATGCTGAGGTTGAGCGTCTGATGAATAGTCACAAAGAGAATGTTGTGAGTGAACCTAAAGCTTCAGGTATTGATGCGGCATATGATTGATATTACAATTCGCCAATCAAATCCTAACTGTTTGGTGTATTATACTATCACAGTAGGAGATTGGATCTATGATGGTGATGCCCTTGATATTAATTCGGCACTCACAATGATTCA
>BB_Man_B_Liq_inBBDRAFT_1000078_pt1 | contig 15274 bp, 19 predicted proteins | sample BBManParaguerPR_4_FD_10244 | JGI IMG/M metagenome (IMG submission 10244) | reverse complement strand
CTAAAGATGCTATCGAGGGTGTCATCAACATCAACAAGAACACAGCTTGCAAATTGTCGAAGTGGAGTTCGCACTCCCGCCATGATAGGTGTGGGAATGTTGATTTTGTGTTTTGAGATTGCATTATAGTATTTCCTAATATAAGAGAATCGTACATCCTTATCATAGTTAGCAAAGATGGTCACTGCAATCATCATATACATGAATTGTGGAGATTCATATACTTGACCATTACTCCTATCTTGAACAAGATACTTATCAACTACTTGTTGCAAACCAGCATAGGTAAAGATAAAATCACGGTCATGATCAATCCATTGACCGATAATATCAAGTTCTTCTTTTGTGTAATTATTAAGAATTTCTGCATCATACACACCCCACTCAATGCAACGAATGATTTGTGTATAAAAATCAGGGTGCTCCCAACGCCCACCAAAAAGTTGCTTACGAAGTCCAAACAAAAGTAGACGAGCAGCAACAAATTGATAATTAGGATGATCCAAATCAATCAAATCAGATGCAGATCTTACAAGAATCTTTTGAATTTCTGCAGTTGTAATTCCATCATAAAATTGCAAACCACTATTAATTTCTACTTGAGAAGCAGATACACCTGCAAGACCTTCACATGCAGCATCTACCATTTTGTGCATTTTATCGAGATCCAAACTCTCGATAGTTCCATTCCTTTTTTTAACTTTGATTCCGTTACTCATACTTGATTCCACTGGGTAAACTTAAGGGTTGCTTCTAATCCTTGGTAGGTATTGGATTCTACCATACTTTGAACGTCATGTCCAGCCAGGACCATATCATTCAAATCTTTCTCTCTAATATGTTTCGGATATATTACTACCGAATGACCTGCTCTGATTGCCTTTGCAACCTTCGTACAGATTTCTCTGTTCCTTGGTTCATTGTCGAAGACGTATATAAATCTATAATCAAAACTGCTGAGGTCAACATCGCTACCACACATAGCAATAGAGTTTCTAATGAAGTGGGAGTCGAAGGGTCCTTCGGTGACATAAACTGGTTCCTCAATGTTAATTTTATCTAATCCATATATTTTCGGTTTATCTTCATCAAGCATTACTGTAATATATCTGAGGGATGAGTTTGAATAGATTGATCTTCCTTGATATCCAAAAACACCATCCTTGTCCCTTAGAGGAATAATAATTCTTGACTCGTCGTAGTTGGTATCCCTGAATATTTTCTTATGTTTATTTGTCCACTGCTTAAATTTTGGACAGTAATAGAATTGATCAGGTGGCAACCTACGACGTTTAAGAAATTTACTCGCTTGGTGTGTTGTATTTAGATCTGAAACTAATTTCAAATCAGAAAATATGTTGGTTTTGAAACATGGTTTCTCAAATTTAAAATTAGGTAAAGGTATCTTAGTTCCCTTACCAGTAGCACCTTCTCTATATGCTTCAAGTATATACTCCTCATATAAAGAAGCATCATGATCTTTTAAAAAATTAGACAAAGTTCTACCCACACCACAGTTATGGCATTTAAATATGTAAGAACCTTTCTTCTGAAAGAAATACCCCCTTGCACGATTCTTGTTCTTCTTGGAATCTCCGCAATAGGGGCATCTAAAGTTGTAAGTTGTTTCTGTTTTCTTGAACTTTTCTAATCTATTAGAGAGAAGGGAAATGTACTTTGTGTCAACGTGAAGCATGAACGATGTGCATTTCTGACATCTTAACAGATTTGGGATGTGGTGTCAAGGCTAATCCCAGATGAGGGAGCAGTTGTACAACTAGCACAAGGGTACTCAGACCAGCAGCGCCCATCCACATGAACTTCTGCATATCACTGACTTTTTTCTCAAGTTCGGTGAGATTGTGCTCAACCCTATCAATTAATTTCATAATTGCATTATTTGCTTTATCCGTTTCATCAAGACGATTCTCATGACGTTCAAGAATAACAGCAGTTTGATTTGTGTTTTCTCGAATAGAACTTACAGCACTTTCAAGTTTGGACAACATTTCTTTGGAAAGGTCCTCATAAATATCAAGTTTAGTTTGTAAACTGTTTAACTTTCCAAATCCAAATGTCATCAGAGCATCTCTACAAATGAGGTTGCTCTCTCAAAGTTTTCATAGATCATGTCAGTAAATTTATCTTGGTTTTCCTCTGACATCTCCAACCAGGTGTAAAGAAACTTTTCCTTTTGTTCCTGAGAAAGAGTAGCAAACTGCTCATTCAATTCAGTAAACGCACCTTCCCAATCAAAAGAGTTGTTAACGTTTTTCTTTTCTGTAGTTTTTGCTACATCAGAAGCAATCTTCTTCTGTCTTTCGCCAGCTTTCTTTTGATAATCTTTTGCCTTTGCTTTAGAAAGAGTTTGAATCTCTTGCTTACGATTCTGTGCCCTCTTTTCACGCTCTTGGCGTTTGGCAAGTTTACGTTTCTGTTGAATGAAACGCATAGCAGCACCAACTTCTGAGTTGCTGTTATCTTCTTTTTCTAAAATAGTTTGCTGGTCTTCCATTTTTTGTTCTTTTAATCTAGCGTTTTTGATCCTCTGGAAAATATCTGTTCTAAACTTTTTCTTCTTCTTTCTCATAGGTGGTTCATCAGGAGGAAGACCTGCAATAGCACCAGAACTGGCATTATTTGTAGGTACTTCTTCAGTATATAGAATCCCATTATTTCTAAGGGTATATACTTTCATAATTTTTTTAACTCCTTAATGCAATTTTGATCAAGTTCAATACTATCTAGATCGGTTTTTATTTCAGGATATCTATTCAAGTAAATCATAAAACTTTTAATAACTGACCAATAATCTCTAGATGTTTTGTAAAATAAAAGTGGAGTTGCTGCTTCACCAAATACATTGTAAATAACAATCATATGATTTAGTATCAAATGTGTCTTAAGAACTCCCGTCTTCACATAAGTTTTTAATAATCTTTTAAGATATTTAAATCTTTTAAGATCATCATAGAAATCCTCCTTAGTAACTGCTTGAGGATTATCATAATTTTGAATGGCAAAGAAAAGATAATTCTCTTCGTTCAATTCATCAAACTTCATTTATCATGCAATAGAAAGAGTAAGGTCAGTTCCAGATCCACCAGCACCAATTACATCACCCGAAACAAATGCCAGGTCTGCAGCATCAGTGCTACCAGCATCATAAATTGTACCACCAGCAAGGTTAATTGTCTGAGCACCAATGCTCAGGGTCTCAGTTGCAGAAGGAACAGTGAAGTCAAACTCAAGGCGATTAGTTCCAGAACCACGAGCATAGGTTGCAGTAATAGCACCAGTTACACTACCAGTTACATCCAAAGTTGGAGAACCAGTTACGTCTACTTGCTCGTTATAAATTACTACGACTGTACCAGTATCAGTTTGAGCAAGTGCTTCCTGCTCAAAAAATACTGCAGTAATATCACCAGCAGCAAGAAGGTCAGCAGCACCAGCACCGCCAAGACCACCAATTGCTACAAGAACCTCATCCCAATAACGAGAAGTTGCTTTGTCATATCCTTTATAATGACGAAGAACCCATCCACGCTCATCCGCAAAGCAATCTTCCAAAAGACCGTTCTTATTGACACGATCTAACCACTTTGGTTTAGATTCATCTGCTGTACTTTTTCCCCAGAGAGGCATTGCTAAACTCCTGTATTATACAAATTAATTTTGCTATAAAATATTTATAAAAAAGAGGGGTGCTACCACCCCCCTAAATCATTGACCTGCTTGTGGTTTAAACAGCAATTCTTTCACCGTAGCAAGAACCATATTATCGATACTATTGTCAGTAGTATTTACATACTTTTCAAGAAGTTCAATAACAAGATTCTTTACAGATGGATGAGTTGCAATTTTAATTAAAACAGGTTTTACGATAGTTACTAAAAAGTCCATGGTGTCCTATAAGAGGGAACACATTATATATCATTTTTTAGCCATTTTAGTGGCAGTTGCATACATGACTTCTTTTGCTTTCTCGCCATAACGTGCTTTAAGATCACCCATGTTCTTTTTCATACCTTTAACAATATCTTCTTTTTTCTTTTTGTTAACTTCTTCGTTAACACCATCTTGATACTTAACACGCTTCACTTTAGATGCTTTCTTTGCAAGACATTTTTCACACCCACAATCTTCCTTTTCACTACAAACACCACACTCTTCACTGACTGCTTCTTCTTTTACTGCCTTTTCAGCGTGCTTCAACTTTTTGTTTTTATTGAACTGATTTTCTGGATCAGTATTGTCCTCAATCTTAGGATTAACTTCAATATACTTATTTGCCTTTTCAGAAAGTTCGTCTCTCCATGAGGAGAATTGTTCTTTCTTAGTTCCTTTCTTTGATTTGATTGCCGCAGATACTGCAGCACGCTTCTTCATCAAATAAGCATCTGATTCATCCTTGTCGCCATCATTATCTACATCCCCATCTTCCTTACCAACAGGATCAAGTTTCTTTTTCTTTTCCTCAAGAGTTTCTTCTTTCAACTTACCAGTATTGGTATCATACTCTCTACCAAACTGATCATACTTGCCTTGCCAACCTTTTCCAGCAGGAAGTCCCTTCTTAAATTTTTCTAATTTCTTTTTCTTTTCTGCTTCTTCAGCACCACCATATACCGCTTCAGTCATTTCACCTTCTGGTTCAAACCCTGCCTTAACACAATTGTCTACGGTCTTACCACCTTTCTGTTTGGTTCCAGCAAGTTTATAACCTTTCCAACATGCTTTACCATCAAGACCTTTCTTTTTACCTTCACTGATAATTTCAATATACTCAACAGCAAGATCCTTCATGCGTTCAGTACCAAACTGAGTATCAATTGCTTCAATCAATTCATCATCTGTAGTATTTTCTACAATAATTCTATCAACCTTGGAAGCAATTTCTTGCTGCTCAGCAATATTCAACCCAAGCATCCACGCTGATAATTCTACAGTGGTATTCATCTTCTCTTCTTTGATCGGTTTAGTTTTATTTATACGTTGCTTGACTTCGGCAGGTTTTTTCCACATATCATAATCAGANCCAGGAGTCATCTCTTGAGTAAATTTAACAATCTGAGGAGTGCCAACTAATCTATTATCAGCATTAGTTCCAGAAGTGTTCCATTGTTTATACTCTTTAATATCAGTGATCCATGATCTAAACATTTCACCTTCTTCAGTAATAGCAATAACATAGTTGGGACCACGACGGTGAACTTTACCTACAGCACCATCATTGTTTTGCACATACGAACCAACCTCGTATAGGTTTCCATGCCTATACGAGGTCTGAATCATTTTATTCTTAAAATTAGAAAACTTCATTAAATCAGTTCGCTTGTCCTGTTATCTATATATCCTTTGGCAAATACTCCACCACGAACACCATTGACTTTACTACCACCATCATCAGTTTCATATTCAATAGTTCTATAAACTTCACCCTGTCTTGCTCCAAGATAAGGTTCATATTCATTATAAAATCTATCAATATCATCTCTAGTGACTAACATCGTTGCAAAATCCATTCTAACTCTTGCTCTTGAAGTTTTACCTAATGCTTTATTAAGAATTAATCGTAAACTACCTTGAGCAAAATGAGTAATATTATTAGAACTTAAATCACTAGGACCGTCATCATAATATTTACCAAATATAGCACGTCTTTTTAAATTGATATCTTTGATTTCTCTGTAATACATTTTACCATAGAAATCTTCTGGTGTTTTTTCTGAAATGTCTTTCCTAAATGACTGCACTTCTGGATGATTGTAAATAGAATCTCCTGATCTTGATGAGATTCCAGAGTACTGTTGATAGTCAGTAGCATTAAATCCATCTTTATGGGAGATAAAGAAAACAAGTTTACCTTTATCGTTAACTCCAATAAAATCAGATTTATGCCCCGTTGGACCAGCAATCATTCCAATAATGTTTTTATATTCCTCAGATCCAATTACTAGATCCACAGGTTTAGCATAACCTAATTCATAAATTTGTTGATTAAATTGTTTTAAAATTTCATATTCAGTTTGATTATCTGGTGTATTTTTTAAATCTCTCCAGTTTTCTAACTCTTCTAATGTTTTATTCCAAAATCCTTCACTCAACCACTCTCTACCACTTTGTGGTTTAACTAGAATTCTCGTTTCTCGATGCTTAGATCGATTAACCATAGTTTCATGAAAAATAGAAATAACTGGAAGAGTTGATTGATCTCCAGTTCTAACTTGAAGAAAATAACAATTTTTCAATTCATTATGACTATTTAAAAGTTCTTGTATAGAGTCATGAAGTGGTGATCGTTGCTTTGTCCTGAAAATAATTTTTGCAACGTGTGCCCCCTCAGGTTTAGTTACTGATGTATACCTAGATTTACTAATACGACTAGTTAAAACTTGGTATACATCTTCAGGATTACCTCTATAATACATTGTTTAGAAGATCAACGTCTTCTATTTATCTGTCACCTGCCTTTCTATTTTCTGAGTAATAAACATCAAAAGATCCACCAGGATAACGCTTCTCAAGTTTCTTTACGTTAGTAGCAATCACATCATCAAAATCAACTTCAAGTGCAATACATGCCTGAGCAACATACCACATAACATCGCCAAGTTCAATGATAAGATGCTCTTTGTTATCATCATTCCAAGGTTTACCTTGAAAGATCATTTTCTTAATGATCTCTAGAAATTCACCACCCTCTGCATTAATACCTACTCCAGCAGTAAGAAGACGCTCAATATTGGCACCTTCACGATCCAACTCGCCAATACGATCAGCGAAGTCAACAAAGTTCGTTGAGCAATCAGAAGTGACTGCTTCAACAAACTCTTCATAACGAGAAAAATTAATCTTACTCATACTTTTAAATCAGAAAATTTACTAAACTTGGAAAGAATGTTATCTTTGTGGTCGGAGTATTCAAACTCCTCGTGTTTGGTGTCGAGGATTTCATCTTGAGCCGACTGCTCAACATCATACAACCTCATCTTGGATCTGTCAATACCCACTGCAAATCTTTTATTTACAGTGGGATCATTGTAGCGATTCTTTAATTGTTTTACAAGAATTTGCCCCAACTGCTCTGACTCTTCAGTACTAATAAGGGCAAACATGAGATCGGCAGTAGCAGGAAGACCAAAGGATTCACTAGTATCAGTGATGTCCACATCGCTGCTACCATAACCAGAGCGAGTGGTTTGTGTTGCCGAAACAATAGGAACATTATACTCAACAGCGAGACCACGAAGTTCTTCAGCGATACCCTTAACGAGGGTATATGAGTTGACAAAACTTGCTTTGAATCTTTGTGAGGTACAAATATTAAGGTAATCCACGAAGATAATATCTGGTCGAAAACTCCTCTTGAGAGACAAATCATTAAGAAGAGACCTAAAATGTCCCACATGTGCAGAAGCAGTTGGATACTCTTTAATGATAAGTTTACCATTTGTTTTCTTGCTAAGATTAGTTACCTTAGTTTCAAACATCTGCCTAGGTAAACTAGACAAATCTTGAATAGGAACACCCAATAGATTTGCATCAATACGTTCTGCAATNTTTTCCTCTGCCATCTCNCAAGTAATATACAGAACGTTCCTTCCTTGCAATAATGCTGCTGCAGCAACATGACACATAAACAAACTCTTACCAACACCAGTGCCAGCAAGTGCAATATTTAATGTCTTATTTGGCAAACCACCCTTGGTGATTTTATTAAACATCTGAAGATCAAATGGTATCTTTGATTCTACCCTTGTATAAGAATCAAATCGTTCGGAAAAATCTTCAAGATAGTTATGACCAATTCTATTATCAAATGATACTGCAATTGCATCTTGAAGGATAGATGGAATTGCTCCCATCTCCTTCTCTTGATCATTACCATCTGCAATCTTGATACTCTCAAGTAAAGAAAGATAGATAGCACGATTGCGACACCACTCTTCAGTAGAATCTAATAACCATTGATACTCAACTTCTTCTACATTAAGTTTATTAATTAATGTAGATACATTTTGAAAATCATTTTCGGTTAATGATTTGGTATTTTGTAAATCAATATGAAGTGATTCCTTCGTGGGGCACTTCTCATACTTTGAAATGAATTCACTAATTAACCCAAAGAGAATTTGAACCTCATGATTTTCAAAATAAGATTTCTTCAGATATGGATATACCTGACGACGATATTCATCATTAAAGACAAGGTTCTTTAAAATTGTGAATTCAAGTGAGTTCATGTATAGTGTAAATAAGATCCTACGATGTATTTGTCTTCGCTAATAGCAGGTTTCCCTTCATGTGGAAAAGTCCACAGTGGTGGAAATATTAGCAATCGACCTTTTTTTGCTTTTACTTTTTTATTGATAGATGTGAAATTAGTTTCACCCCCTTCATAAACTGTATTTAAGTACATAAAGAATGCTAAGAATCTCCTAGCACTTGCATGGTCACCAACATCAACGTGAGGAGAGAATCTATCATCAGTCCCCATTCGATATCGTTTAATTCTAAAATCTTCCACAGCGTATTTTTCAGGCATCCAAGAAACTAATCCTGTAGTATTTGCATATTTTACTAAAGAAAATCTAACAATTTCTAATAAAGATTTAGAAATGTCAGGATCTAAAGTTAAATGATGAAACTTAGGTCTACCTTCATGATTAACAAATTCTGGATCAGATTTATGATATTTTGCAATTAACTCATCGCAAAGGTTATTAGGAATAACATCATCATAAACTTTGATATAATCTTCAATTCGTTTAGTTTCCATACTTAAACTCCTGTCCTGCTGCCCAATCAAGTTTTTCCATTACTTCATCTGTGAAGTACTTTTCGGGATCAGAAAGAATAACAGAAGGATAAACAGAGGATTCCCCAACAACGACCCGATTGCCCTTACGAGTGAATACTCCGTACTTCTCACCCAATTCCAGTAATCCGTAATACTTATCAAGTCCACGGGCATCGAAGAAAAGACGTGTAGCAACTTGAGAATTCTCCTTAGTAAAACGTGATTTGTTTGCTTTAACTTTAATGATGTTACCTACAACATCAGTACCATCCTTCTCTTTGGATTTAGAAAGATACATGATAGTAGATGCAGCATATTTGAGACCACTACCACCACCCATTTCAGATTGATCACCATACATGTTCATGGTCTTGTAGGTGTGGTTGGTAACGATCATAGGCACCTTCAGTTTACCCAGTTTGCTGGTGATGATTCTAAACACTGACTTGATAGATTGGGTCTTAGTCATGTCACGAACCTGCTTGTCAGCAAGGGCATCCTCCAGTTCCTTTGACGATGCTAGCATACCAAGGGAGTCCAAAACAATCAAGAGAGGTTTACGGTCCTCCTGAGGCGTCTTAAGAAGATTATCAAGGATACGAATGATCTGAGTGCGAAATTCCTCAATAGTATCTACAGGAAAATGCCAGACACGATCAGTATCTAACCCACGGTTCTTAAAAAGATCCCCTGTTGCTGCTGCTTCACTATCAAAATAAAATACAGCACCTTCTGGATTGGCATCAAGAAAATGGTTGGCAATACCAATAGCGTAAAAAGTTTTACCAGTTGCCTGTTCACCAGCAATAGCAGTAACTCTATTATCTGGAATACCCCCATAGATACTACCACTCAGTAGTGCATTAAGAATATAAGATCCAGTGCCGATAAACTTCTGCTCATCACCAGTGGTAATACCATCTGATACAAGTTTGGCATAATCGTTTTTTGCCTCTTTGGCAAGTGTGTCGAAAATACTCATGCAAATAAAAACTCCAGGTTAACTTCTTTTTCAGTTTTCCATCCAATAACATCAAGAATAATCTTGAGAGGATCTAGGAATGATTTTTGAAACTGCAATTTGTAATCTACGTTCTTACTAATCTTGACTTCCTGTGGAAAATTAGAAATAAAAGAAATTACATTTTCCCCAACAAGGTTTGGTGTTTGTAGATAAACAAACTTAATCTTTTCCCCCTCTTGAATAAGAGGATACTTATGTGTAAGTTTATTCTTCTTTAATTGGAAATTGTAGAGCAATGCTCCTCTCACATGAATGGGACAACTCTTCTTATACAACCTAACAGGGTCTTTCCATTTTGTCAACCCATTGACGCTACGAGGGAAAGCAATCTCCTCGGGAGGCATTTTAAAAAAGTCACTTTTAAACTGATCAATAAATTTAATAAGATCACTTTCAGTTTTGGTCATAATAATGTTAAGTGCTTCTTTAATCTTTGCCCTACATGGTGCTGGTGTAGAAGATTTGACCGCTTCAATACCCATCATTTTAAGTTTTGGTTCTGAATATCGAACTCCTTCACTATCCCATACATTGAGAATGTACCTTTTCTTAGCAGTCCAAATACCTTTATCAGCAATGTTCTCACGTTTCATTTGCATCTTTTGGTCATACGCCGAAACGTAGTTCGCAAGTTCCTGATAACTAGATTCGATAAATGGTTCCAACTTTTCCTGGCAGATCTTGTCCAGTATTGAAACAATTGCTGCTTTATCGCTAGACCTATTACTAAAAAATTTATCAACAAGAGGTCCAAGGTTAAGATAGATACTGTCGGTGTCAGATGCGATAACATAATCAATCTCTTCTGTTTGAAGTAGATTATTTAGATAACCATTCATCTTGTTCTCAATCCATCGAATTGATACTTGCCCAGATAAAGTGATTGCTTCAGCATTAGCAAGTTTGAAATATCTAAAGTATTGATTTCCAATAGCACCATAAGCAGAATTCAGTTGAATCTTCTTTGCCATTTGGATATTATTACATCTAGAAATTTCTTTTACCAACTCAGGACTTGGACTCTTTTCATTCTCTTGTTTAGCAAGAAGCATCTTTTTCTTATACAGTACTCGATCATCATACATCTTTTGCATAAGTTTAGGAAGAAATCCTTGAATGTCCTTCCTATATTGTGCTCCATTTGCACAAACACAATACTCACCATCAACAGTAATGTCCTTCTTCAAAATTCTATCTACTGTTGCAGATGGATGTTTTGTTGGAAGTAGCGTTTCTGGCGAGATGTTGTACTGCATAATGAGATGAGGGTAGAGTGAGTTGAGGTCAAAAGAAACCACCCACTCATAAAGTCCTGGAACAGGTTCTTTAACATATGCACCAGCATATTTTGAATCCTTATCATGGCGTTCATTAGGAGGTACTACAATATTTTTGCGAGTAAGATCATTATAGATGATACTATCCCACATGCGTACTTGATAATACACATCCTCAAAATTAACTTTAGCATCATATGCCATAGTTAATGCCAACTCGATCAGTTTCATCTTGTCTTCCAAACGGTCAACAAGTTCTACGTCAATGATGTTATAGTCAACAAACTTTTGCCAATTTTGAGTATAGAAATCTTTGAAAGTTTCAAACTCAGAATGGTCCAGTTTCTGCTGACCTAGTTCAACACTGGCAATATGATCCAGTCGGTATGACTCTTGGTTAGTGTAAGTAAACTTCTGATAAAGATCAAGATAGTCAAGGATACTGACGCCAATGATATCATAGTAAATATAATTACGCCCTTTGATTTCAACTTCTCTTTCATTAACTTTATTCCATGGAGATAATGATTTCATGTACTTTGTAGACAGTACTCGATCAATTCTACGACAGATATAAGGTACGTCAAATAACTTGACATTCCATCCCGTCAAAATATCTGGAGTATTTTCTGCCCACCATGCAAGAAAGTCCTTAAACATTTCTTCTTCTTTCCAGAAGACACGATACTCCACATCATCACGAGAGTTCTCATATTCACGAGTACCCCACACAATTAATTTCTTTGTAGTAAAATCTTTAATAGTAAGACATAAAATCTCTTCTGAAGTATCTGCAACATTTGGAAACCCGTTTTCAGATGAGGTCTCAATATCAAGAGTATAAATCTTCAGTTGTGATGTGTCATACTCAATCTCTTCTTCTGGAAATTTACTACTTATGTACTGATAAAGAAATCTATCGTTTCCATAGATTTTAAAATTTTCTACCTCTTTATATTTTTGAATAAACTCTTTTGCGTCTTTTACGCTGCTGAACTGAATCTCTTGAGCATAGCGTCCATCGAGAGTTTTAAATTTTGTTTGTTTATTTGATTGTGCATAAAGAACTGGAGAAAAGACCTCTTGGTATTGAACACGTTGACCGTCCTCATAACCAATATAAAAGATCTTATCTCCAGAAAGGAAAACATTACTGTAGAACTTCTTCATCAGTGTCATCTTTAGGAACGGACGCCTGGTACTTTGCCAGGATCTCAGGGTCAGGATCCAGTACTGTAGCAAGGATGTCCGAATAAAGCAAGATGTTCCTCTGCCCTGAGTAGCGAGGGAACTTGTGGAGAGTGCCGTCCACAATCTCCATAGGATCAGAAAGGAACACAGATGGTTCCATTTCCATTTCCGATATGTAAGAAATCACATATTGCCCTGTCTTAAGCAGCAGCAGTTTCACTTCCTGCATCAGTTTCCTCCTCAACTTTAATATTGTGCTTTGAACAATAATCCTTCATAATATTATCATGAGGATCATAAATGGTAACTACCCAATCAGAAGGAATTACAAATTGTCTTTGTTTTGCAAGAGGTGCCCAATGAGTATACTGAACACTAAAGGTTGTCTTTGATTGTGGTTCTTCGTCTTCACCAACAATTTCGTCAGATTCTTCAACTCTACTTGTCAATTGCATTACATATGGGTTAGTCAAATAGTATGCAACAATGCCTGTGTTTTCTTTATCAAGAATTTCTTGGGCATCTGAAATTACATCTTCACCAGATTTCAGGAGAATAACTTTAACGGTCATAGTGATAATTTACGATCTTCGATGTCTCTAATGTGTTTACTTAGTTTGTCAAGGTATCCTTGATTGCGTAACTCTTTGAATACTAGATTCTCAAGTGCAAACTCTCCACCTTGTTGAATAGCAGATGCTCTCATGTCTCTGATCCTGTCTTTCAGTTTCTTGAGAACTGATGGGTCATCTGCTTGATTTTCGATCAGGTCGTCAATCTTTTCCATCATATCATGGACCTTCTTAAAAAGCAAGGGGTCGGTCAGATCCACTTGCTGTTTCTGGGGTTCCTTGATCCACTTTGTGTTTAAAACCGAATAAACTCCCTGACCTGCTGGAAGTGGATCATTAATGTCCTGAGCATACAATTCTACAGGATGTGAATAAATTTTAATATCATGCATAAGCGCCCATAGTTGCTTCTTGTCCCTCAAATAATCATCTAATAATTCTGGGCAATTAGCAATCTGAGTTTTATCTACAAGTAGATGTAAATCTAAATCAGAAAATCTTGTGTAATTAAAGTTGGCGTTACCACCAACTAAAATAATATCTTTAATTGATTCCTCAGGAATCTTTGCGAACTCTGCCCATTTGTATCCAATCTCAAGAAGTTTTGTTGCTACTTCTTGCTTTAAATCAAATCCATCCCAGAATTTGATATTAAGTTTATCGTGATACATCAGGGTTAATCTGAGTTCTTGAAACGATTTCACGGACGTTAAATGAGATTTATTATTATTTATCTTCAACAATTTCAACATTCGCTTCTGTAGCAACGTCTGGTCCAAACGTTGACTTTGCCTCTTCGATTGGTTTGAGGGTTTGTCCATATGCCTCCAGAACCGACATAATAGGTTCAACAATAGAAACCACCCAATCTGGGTTCACCGCAATGTCTTCATCATGAGTAAGAGGTTGCCAAGATTCAAGAAGAATCCTACCAGTATATTGCTGGTTTCTACCCTCAGTGCCCTCAACAATTTGTTTTTCGACAATAATTTTATAGGCACGATTAAAAATAAATGCCTGTCTTACACCAGTTTCTTTATGTTGCGCTTCAGAAACATCAGCAACAACATCTTCTCCAGATTTTAATTTAACTACTCGAATCGCCATGGTAATACAATAAGAACTTACATTATAAAAGGGTCTCAACTTTTTGTCAAGACCCTTTGAATTATTTATTTGATTTCATAAACTTTTAATTTTTGATGCTCTGGGATAATTCGTTGCAGATCAATAATTAACATTCCATTTTCAAATTTAACTTCTCCAACTTCAACATCATCAGATAGATTGAATCTTCTAGAGAAAGTACGAGTTGCAACACCACGATGCATGTATTCTACATTATCTTTATCCTTTGCTGACTTGGATTTAATAACAAGAACATTAGATTCTGTAGTAACTTCAATATCATCCTTTGACCAACCAGCAAGTGCCAGTTCAATTCTCCATTTAAATTCTGTTTCCTTTACCAAATTGTATGGAGGATATGAATTTTGTGGTGCTCCTGCTCCATATGAATGCAATCTATAAAACAAATCATCATAACCTACGCTGTGTCTTTCCACAGCATCTACAATGGCATCCAAATCTTTGGTGCCGAACTTTCTTAGTCCAGTCATTATTGTAGCTCCTTTAAAAGCGAGTTTATGTTTTGAGGTCCCCGAAGGCAACCATATTATATAGAAACAAATACAAAAATAGTGGCACAGTGAAAACCGTACCACTATATGGGGTGTTCCGACTTTTGTAGAGACCGCACGAAGGTCTCGATGTTATTTATACGGTTACAGGAGTAGTTTTCTTCTTACCAATATTATACTTAGATTCAAGTTCCCACTCACCCTTTTCTTTATAAGCAAGAACTTTAATCTGATTCAAAGGAGCAATATCAGAAATAGTTGACTCATCTACAATCTCAATCAATCCCCAATCAGAAAGAAGTTGAGTAATTCTGTTACGTCTTTGAACATCATTCTGAGTCAGGTTTGCAGTTTTACCATCAAGAGCAAACAGTTCTTTAAAATGAACAATATAATATTTACCCTGCTTATGCAAAATGTGGCAAGATTGATAGAGTTTCTTTTCCTTACGTGATGCAACTCCAATCCTTGAAAGAGTTTCTCTTACTTTCAAAAAATCATCTGGTTGAGAAAGTTTAACCTCAACCATACTTTCACGAGACCATTGTACCTCAGCAACTTGCGCCATTATGCTTTTCCTCCACGATTTAATTTCGATTTAATAAATTCAAGTTGTTCTTTATTTAGTAACTTCAGAACTGCTTGTGCTTTTTCGGTACTATAATTATAATACTCTTTGACACACTCAAGATCATCAAGTTTAACTTTCTTTTCCCAGGGCGAGAAACGCTTTCTCTTCCTGATCGTATTTATATAAAAATCGT
>BB_Man_B_Liq_inBBDRAFT_1000077_pt1 | contig 15287 bp, 12 predicted proteins | sample BBManParaguerPR_4_FD_10244 | JGI IMG/M metagenome (IMG submission 10244) | reverse complement strand
CCGCCGATGGTCACGTTTTCACGCACGATCGGGGTAGCGCCATCCAGGTTCACAGCGGTGCCAGCGGCAACAGCCTGACCGGCGGTGTTCACCTGCAGAGGGGTGTTGATGGTGATAGCAGCGGAAGCAGGATCCACTTCAATCAGCAGCAGGCCGCTGGTAGCGACAGTCAGCTGACGAGCGGTGTAAGGCTGAGCCAGAGCGGTCGGCATGTAGGCCTGGTTCACACCAGAGATCAGGCCGGTCCAGTTAGCAGGAGCCAGAGCGTCGGGTTGAGCAGCCACGTTGGGGCCGGCGCTGGACACGAAGGTCACAACACGCAGTTCGCCGATTTCGACCACGCCAACGGCGGTGCCAGCAGCGGCTTCCAGAGGGGAGCCAGCCTCAGCGTCAACAGCAGCTTCGAAAGTTTCGGCATAACGGATGTACTGTTTGCCGTAAATGGGAGCAGCATTAGTTGCCATGTTTTTATCCTTGAAAGATGGACTTCAAATGGTTTTCACTGAGAATGGTTTTGGACTCAGTAAAATGTATTAGGTTTTACCCTACCGATACTCAATGAAGCATCGGCAACGGTCATAACACCGGCAACCTTTGCCGGGCATTGGCAATTCACCAATCGGCATCCAGCCTTGGGCGTCATAGTTGCGACAATCAACGCAAGTTCTCTTGTCGTCTTTCGCCACCCTGCGCATCTCCTTGAAGCCCTGGTCTTGGGCAACCATGTATTGCCCCAGGTTGTAAAAAGCGAATGTAGGAGTAGCAAGGTAGCGTGATACCCGGCTGGCCAAACTGGGCCAAGATTTTCCTTGTGCTCGCCGTTGCGAAGCTTCGTCGATACCCTCCTCTTCAGGGTTGATACCTTCGATTTCGTCAACGCCGAGGTCAATTGCTCCGGGGACCGCACCGAGCAGATCGTAATCTGCGAAGTCTANGGTTTGGTCGCCTAAGCGTAAAACGCCAGAGTCAACGTATTCCTTGGTCTCTGCCAAGAATTTTGTAAGAGGCGGGAGCATGTCGCCCACAATAATGGGCCAACATTTCTCTAGCTTCCGATCAAGGTTATCATCCTCGATTCCGAGAATACAGGCTGCGAGGGCGGAAACGAGCGTTTTGTCCATAATGGTCCGCTCGTATTCCTCCCACCTCATGAGCTTGTCTCGAAGACCTTTCACAAGGCCAAGGGACTCTGCCTTCATCCGTTCTTCCAGAATCGGCTGCTCTTTGTATTTTCGAGCGAGAGTTTTAGCTTGAGAGAAGAATTCGGATCTCCTCTTGGTCGCTAAACTAACGAGTGAAAGGAGATCCATCTTCTACCTCACGAAAACATAGTTTTTTTCAATGCCTCGACATAGTCTTGGCATTCGCCCGACTCAACCATCTTCAGAGCTTTAGCATGAGGGTCCAGGTCGGACTCTTCAGCATACTGGAAGCTACCACCGGCAACTTCACCGAAGGAAACCATCGGGGGAAGGTTGCTCAGAAGGGTAAGCAGCTTGGTAGCAGCGGTTTCGCCTTCGCTGAACTCCAGAGTGCCAAACTCCAGACCCTCAACGTAGGAGAGCAGCTCTTGCTCAGGCATCACGCCGTCGGTCAGGCGACCCTCGGTGTAGAGATGACCGATTGCCTCGGCCATTTGCATCCGACGGAAGTCCATTTTTTCCTGACGGTTACGCTTCTCAAGCTCAGCATACTTGCTCTTGAGAGCCATCAGCTCTTCGTACATTTGCTCGGGACCCATGCCGTAGCTCATGCCGCCACAGCTATGGTCAACGGTGTCCTCGCTGTAGGACTCTTCGCCCTCGTCAACACCGCTGTCGCCTTCGCCTTCCTCGTAAGTGGAGCCGAAACCAGTCTTGGTGTAGGGGTCCTTCTTGCCTTCAGCGTGCTCCTCAGCATAGGCACCGCCGGACTTCTTGCTGATTTCAGCGGGAGTGTCCACGTCGTCCATAGCGCCAGGGGTCAGCTGACGGGCCTTGGACTTCTTGCCATCGCCAATGTCCTCACGGAGCTGGTCCAGGGAAGCTTCCTTGTAAGCACCGTCGGGGCCCACGGTCTCGGCAGGGTCGGTAACGCTGTCTTGCTCGCCGGGCACCAGCAGTTTGTTCTTGGCCTTGGGCTCGCCCTTATAGGACTCAGCATAGGCACCGTCGGGACCCACAATGGCAGCAGGGTCGTCCAGGGAGTCCTGAGCGCCAGGGGTCAGAAGCTTGTTCTTAGCAGGCTTACCGTCGCCAACTTCCTCACGGAGCTTGTCGAAGGAAGCACCACCACCCAGGTCGCCGCTGTCATACTCACCGTGCTCAACGGTCTTCTCGGCGGTCATTCCCTTACGGGCAGTAGTCACACCGTCATCGGTGGTCATTTCATCTGCCTCAGGCTCGCCATACATGTAGTTATGGGTGGATACCTTGGTGGCTTCAGATGAGGACTTCTGACGAAGAACACGCATGTTCTTGTCACTCATTACGTTTTGAGTCTGGACAGCAAAGATTTCGTTGTCCGGCATTTCCTCGGTTTCCACCGGGATCTTGGTTGCTCCCTCTTTCCGGCCGTAGGGATCGGTGCCAGTGGACTCCTCGGGCTTGCTGCCTTCGGGGTAATCTTCTTTGCCAGCATCATACTGGTCGCCATTGTGGACTTGGTCGTAACCGTCCTCTTGGCCAGCCCAGCGGCCGGTGTCGCCCTTGCCAAACTCGCCAATACGACCAGTGTGCATACGGTCTTCTTGTTGCTCACCACTCTTGGCGGTGTGCATCCGATCGTTTTCTTGCTCGCTGCTCTTGGCAGTCTTCATACGACCGGTCTTACCAGCGCCGTCTTCCTTGCCGGTTTTCATCCGGTCTGCGTAACCGTCAGAGTCAGAGCGAGCGGTCTCATAACGACCCTCATCATCCTCTTCGTAATCAAACTCGGAGTGGTCCATGGACTTATCGCCAGCGTACTTACGCTTGCCCATAGCCTTTTCCATGCCTTCGGACTCGTCACGACGGTCCTTCATGGATTGGGATTTCTTGCCGTTACGGGCACCCAGGGACTCATCGAGGCGGTCGTTGTAACCTTGCTTCTCTTTGTGATCGGAAGACAGTTTCTTGTCTTCCATCTTCATCAGCTCTTCTGTCTCATGGGCTTCGCCCTTCTTACCTTCTTTGAGCTGACGCTTGCGCTCGAAACCACGGTCAGCAGCTTCTTTGCGCTCAGCAGTCGATTCTTTGTGTGCTTCTTCGTAGACGTTTTCCACGACTTGCATCACTTGACCGTCGGCACCCTTGGCGTGCTTCCGGCTGATTTTTCCTTTTTCCATAAATTCCTCTTCCGGAAATTGAGTTTCGAGGTCAGCCGTTTGCTGAGCGATCTCAGTGCCTTCGCGACCCGTGTTTCTGGTTTCTTTAAAGTTACTGGCGTCTGGGTTAGCCATTTGAGCAGCCTCGGGTTGCTCCGTCACTGAGGATGTAGTAACTTCTTCCAAGGCTTCGGTAGGTTGTGTTTGTTGGTTGGTTTGCAGTTCTTTTACCGCACCCGAAACGTCCTCTCGGACTTCTTCGAGTTTTTCCTGAAGCATTTGAAGGGGACTTTTCTCCACAATCATTGTGGGTCCAAGGTCCTCATCAAAGAGAGTTTCAGGGGAAAGAGTCGTGGCAGCGAAGTCAAAGACCCCCTCTGCCTCACTAAAAGAAAAGGGCTCTAGACCCTTTACTGCCGGAGGGGATGCCCCCAGCAATGCCAGGTGCCGAGCACTCCACTTTCCTTTATGCGGGTTGATAGCACTTTCCGGGGAGTAAAAAGAAATTGATACTTTCCGGTAGTGTCCATCTTTGACCAGATCTTTAGCTGTGTCCGTGAAAGAAACATCAGCATAAAGATTGTCACCCTCACGGGTGAATCCTTGGATCCAGCCGAAAGAGGGAAGACTATCGTTGTCCCCAGCGTGACCGAGCACTAAGGGAGCCTCGTGAATAGACGGGTCGTAAGACTTTACAACCTGATCCAGCTCCTTGGGAGTAAACTTTCGTTGTACTCCTTGAGCAGAGGTCTGGTCACCCGCCTTGAAAACATGGATTCTTTTAGTGTACACTTGATATTCAGTGACCCGTTGCTTGTTTTTTACCCTACTCTTTGGCCATTTCTACAGCTTCATCCTCGGTGATTTCCTCGTCACCGAAAGGTTTCTTTTCGCTCCCTTTCCCCTCTTCTTCGTCAGCGAACAAACTCTCTTCAGGTTGCTCATTCATTATTCTTGCCACCAATGAATCCAGGTCTTCAGTTTCTGGGTTATTGATGGCATCCGCCTGGGACTCTTCCGGTGTGGCCCCTGCGGGCTCATCCATAACGTTGGCTGCTTTTTCCATCTCCTGGGCAGCAGCTTGCTCGCCGCCCTGAGCACCGCCAGCAGACTCATCACCAAAGATTGACCCAAACAGGTCTTGATCTTGCTGAGGATCGTATTGGGTTGTCTCTTCTTCCTCATCTTCCTTTTTGTCCTCAAGCTCAACACGGAAGTGACGCTCGATCCATTCCTTACGAGGAGTGTATCCGGACTGAATTAGTAGAGAAAGATCTGGCACTGTAAGGTTGGATTCTTCAATACGGAATTCCCGAGTCAAGGAGGGGGCAGATACATCTACACCGTAGTTCAAATCCACGATCCAGCGAACCAGAGTTTGAGAAAGGGTGTGGGAAATCATTTCCGAAAGCTCAGAGGCACGGACCACCCTAACAAGATTGGCCACTTGGGAAGAAGCCCGAGACCCTGCTTCAGCTTGCCCTGCTTCGTTCTCACCACAAATCAGGAGAGAGATTTCTTTGTCAATGTAATCGATGAGGTTTTTGAAAACCTCAGGGCTCCCGTCCGGGGTTACGAAATCAAGCTCATACCCTTCCGGCAAAATCATTGCTGTCTCTTGAGACAGGTTGGAGAGATGGCCGTAGAGAGTGTCAAGCTCGGAGGTGCTTGCTGAAAGAGGGGCCTTTGCTACAGCAGTAGGCGTAGCATATCGGTCCCCGTAGAGCACGTAGGACTCAATAGCTCGGCGACGAAACTTTACCAGTGGGTAGAGAATTCGACCTACAGCGGCACCGTACGGGTCACCGTTATGGGAGACCCAGTAACGGCTGACAACAAATTTTCGTTGAGGTAACTCCACACCCTCAAACATACGGTTGAAGGTGAGGCAACGCATTGTGAAACCATTGGCAGCATCCTCGTCTTCTTGGAAAACGAAGCGGCGCTGATCCCGCATCCGGATGTCAAAGGGGATTACTCCCCGTTTGGTTTTCTTCCACATGATTTCACCAACGGAGAAACCTGTAATCAGGCACTCCGCCATTCCTTTATAGATATCATCCAGAGGCATCTCCTCTAGCACCTCTGCTACAAAATCCCTAACTGCAATATCCCCAGGCTTGTCCGAATACTGTTGAATGTACCAGGGACGAGATGTCATCTCCTGGACTAGCTTTGTAAAAGAGCTTTGGACTTGCTCATCATACAGCAACCGCTGATAGACAACTAGAGCCCGGTTACCGCCCTTTTGAATAAGTAAATCATCGTTAGGGCGAACGATGGTGTTCCCCTGCCCCGTAAAGGGGGAGGAGGAACCAAACATGTAAATGCTTGAAAGATTATACGGATCGCTTGTATACCTTGCTACTTCACCAGAAGGTACCGGAGCCGTTTTGAACCTTTTTGCCATCAAACCTCTCGGCAGTTGCTTCTAATCTTAGTTGGTTTTACCCTGCTCAACTTGCTAGAGCAAAGTTCAACGGAGGTTGAGGAACCCCATTTACAGCATATTCGATAAATACCTTGTATGTTCCATCTTCCCCGCTAGTTTGCCAATCTCCCGAAACGTTTAAGGCAGATAGTCCTATAACGTTGTTCATAATGGAGTATTGGATGGCGGAGTTAATTTGAGCAGGATCTAAAACCTCAAGTACATAGTCACCTATGCCGTACTCCGCCCTCATTACTCTCTCGAAATATCGAGTTTCAATTACACTACGAATTTGTTGGCTTATAAGATCGTAGTCGGTGCTTACTTTAAGATTGCCGTTTTCAACCGCCAGGGGATAAGTAATCCCCCGGACGGATGCCGACATTACTGAAGGACTTGTCATCTAATGTACCGCCTACCGATTTGCATTTCCAACTGGTTAATTCTTTTTCTCACCTCTTCTTTGGTGAGGTCGCTCTCAATAACTTTTCTTATTTCTTCTCGAAGGGAACCAAGATTTAGTGATTGATAGTACCTGGGGTCAACTAACGCCCTTTCTAGTTTATCTCCCGAAAGGAGGGAGAGACATAGCTCATCCAGGGATAAGCCATTCTCTCTCGCCTTTCGTTCAAGTGAAAAAAGAAGGGAGTCAGGAACCTGAAGTTTGAGTTCCATGTCCATTTTGACTCCCATTTTATCAAAGGGTGGAGTTGTCTGTGCCCAGACCTTGAGCGTCTAGCTCTCCTTGCATGTTACCAATGGCAACACGGATGAGATCAATCTGAATGCGTTCCAGTGTTGGGACCGGGGTCACAAACACCTTGGCATTCACGATGCCGTTCTCAAGATCGGCAGACGAGTTGATGCGCTCATCGCAGATAACCTGGAAAGCATCGCTCGGACGAGCACCAAACAGAGCACCACGGACGTAGAGCTGGTTCAGGATGCTATTACCGATGTTCACGATCTGGTTATACACCACACCGAAGCCATCAACAACGTTGAAGATCTGACTGTCAAAGGCGTTACGGAGAGAACCGTAAACAACGTTCAGGATAACACGAGTGTTGACGAACTTGTAGAGTGCTTGCTGAGCATCGCTAGGATTAGGAAGACGAGTTCTACCGCCCCAGATGTACACAGCGGTGTCCGGATAACCTGGCAACGTCCGAATGGCGTTACAACCAACGGGGTTGAGCAGGTTCTGCTGAGCAGAGTTAATCGGGATCTGAGCAGAGGTAGCGTCAGCCAGCTGATACTTAACACCGGCGGGAGGGAACTGATAACCTTCGGAGCGATAGCGGCGTACAGCCACACCGGTCACATAGGCGGACGGTGGGATGAATTGGTCGCTGCTGTTCTTCACGTAGGGACCGTAGTAGGCGATGAAACCCTGGGCGTTACCGTAACGTTGTGAATCATCAAGAAGACGGTTCACATTGTCTACCCCTGCCTGGATTTGTGTGGCCTGGGGCACACCACCAAAACCTACACCACGTAGAGCGTCAGAGATGATTTCGGAAGAGGTGATAGCGTCGAAGCGCCACAAGTTGGAAGGAGGGGTTTGCTCGTTGAAGTAGTTGATGGTGACCTGAGAACCCCAGAAAGGAGTGGCGTAAGGCTCAATTTCACGAGCAGCGGATCCAGCCTGGTCAATCACGATCAGATCGTAACCGGTGCCGTTAAACACGGCAGTGACGCTGTCGCCGGCTTTAATGGACTCACCGTTGGGGCCAGTTCCAGGGGTGGTGCAGAGGAGGAAGTTACCAACCAGGGCAGCACCGGCAGGACCTTCCCAGTAAGAGGCGGGTTGAGCGGTAGCACCTACACCTGCATTGAACCAGGCAGCGGCGTAATCTCCCGCAGCAATTACAATTTGGCCAGTAGCTGTGCTTCCGTCCCAGGGACCAATTTCCTTAGGAACAAATCCGGGAACGAGGTAGGAAGTGCTAGCGTAGCTCTGATCGATTGTCGGAGCACAGTAGAAGTTCTCGACAGCAGTGGTGGTAGTGCCGGGGGCCGGAGTTACCAAGGACGGACTGTAGCCAGCGGTTACAGTTTCACCCCAAGCGGAGATTTGAACTGGGTCAAGAACAGCGGAGCTGTTGCTATAATGAATCCGGAAACCGAAAGCGTCACCGGCGCCAGGTGTAGGAGCAGCGTCGTTAGGGCATGCCTCGTTGGCGATGGCGCCAGCAGCGAGACCATACTTACGTGCCCGGATCATCGAGAGGCTGGATAGAGGAGCCAGGGACAGAGATGTCTCAGCACCACCCAGCACCTCGGAATACATGAAGCCAGGAGTGGCAACAATCGGATCCGTGGGGAACTGGATGAATACACTGTTGGCGTAAGAAGTTTGGTCCGAAGCCAGAATGAAGTTATCAGCATCGACGACCTTCACATAGTAGGGGCGAATGCTGAACTTGGTGCTGGCTTCCAGGAAGACAGTGCCTGTAAAGACAGTGTTCAACCAGACGGACTGGTTCAGGAAGATTCTTTGACCGTCGATAAGACCGTGCTCGACACAAAGAATGTTGGCAACATTTGCTGTACCGTTGTAAGTAACGGCGGAGATAGCAGCGTTGAAGTCGTTGAAGACACGGGCAAACGCACCCAGACGGGTTGTTTCGGTGGCATCCTGAAGGGTTGCCGGAAGGTGATTGGTGTTGATGTACTGACCAGCACCGGAGATGTTTTGAATCAGGTTGGAAGTTTGACCGTTGATGGTCACATTTAGGTCCCATGCCGGGGAAGCGTAGCTAGCCGTGCAAGTCGAACCGGTGGGGGCTGCGACCACAAATGCGTCAGTGGGGGCAGAGACCACGAAATCCGTACCTCCTAGAGCAACAACTTCGGCCAAGATGTTGGAAGCTGCTACGGGATCCTCGGTCAAGAAGACATATTGGGTTCCGGTGGCTGCATCAACGCAGTAATCACCAGTTTTGTTAAAGATGTTGAAAGGAGGTGCAACGATGTACACTTCTGTACCTAGGGTTGCAAAGTCACCACCAAGGGCAACATCAGAAAGAGTCACTTTCTGGATTTGCAGAGTGGAGGGCCAGTTAGCACCACTCACAACAAACTTACCAAGTTCGGCGTTGGGTGTATCCGAAGTCAGAGTGTAGGTAGCGGGGTCCAGAAGACCATACTTAGCATCGTCAGCTACCAGTACCGAAGACTGACTAATGGGGGTTTCAGGAGAAGCGCTACCGGTGATCTCCAGGTAAGGTGCCCGGATGTAGGACACATCGTTACCAATCCACTCGTAAATTACGTTATCGATGAGGTACTTCAGACCGGACTCCAGGTCTGCAGCGGCGACATGAGGAACATAATTGCTGTACTCGTTGATGTCGGTGACCAGGTAAGGACCAGGATCAGCCAGAGCCATCCACTTGTAGTTATTGTTCTCACAATGGGCAGCAGCAGCAGCGCCAACGGCGGCACGACCAGCATCGTCAAACTGAGCGTAAGCGGTAGGGGTAATCAGGTAACCCTGATCTTGCTGACCCTCAAAGGAAGTGGCGATACACTGGGTGTAGTCTTGAGGAACCCGAACGAGGGAGGAAGAACCACCAACGATAGACTGAATGTCGTACGTGGTCTGTGTGAATGAGAAGCTGCTACCAACCGGCACTGTCTCAGTTACCACCAAGACACTTGCATTGTAAGTCGTCGAGGCAATGGTAATGAAGCCGTTTTCGGAGTTGCTGGATGGGTCTTTTTCACTGACTAGTCCGGCCTCCCTAACGTAGACGGAGCTGCTTACAGAGGGGTTAGACTCGATGGCTGCTGAAACAGCTTCAACGATCGCTCTGGAGATTTGACGGTTATTGGCTTCGTCTCCCGCAATATAATCAGCAGGAATTTCAACAGGAACGCCCAGCCACTCACCCTCGGAGGTGTAACCGGTGGAACCGTCGCCAGCAACCAGCTTCAGACCGTTAATAACCATCTGCACGTAGACGGTGTTACCGGCAAAAAGGGCAGAAGGCAGTCCGCTGGTGCCCCTCTTTGATCCGGACGGGAGAAACTCAATTTCTATGATCTCGTCAGGTGTCCCAACCCGAACGACACGAAGATCGCCAATTTGGGAATTCTGGAAGAAGGCATCTACGCAATTGTAGCTCAGAGCGGGAATGCGCTCGGAAGGGATAACATCGCCTACCAGAGCCCTGTAGTCGCTAAGGGAGGTAACAGGAGTAGGGGTGTTGTAGGGGAAGGTGACTGCGGAGGCACTATCAGGTGCTTCCACTAGCATGTAGACTGTGCTGAAAGAGGAGATACCGGTAGATGCTGATACACCGGCTTTCTCATTGATGTAAACGCCAGGAGCACCCTGGGCTGTTCCGAGAGAAAAAGTGGCCATTTGGATACAATGTGGCTCCTTCTTTTTCCTAGAATTGTGTAGGCAAGGAAAGATTCCTACGTGGTCTCCGCAGAGCAATTCAGAGGGCGATGACTCGCCCTAATTCTTACCCTTGTAGGCCTGTCCTTGCCGAGTATCCGTCGAGGGCATAACCGTTTACACGGTCTCGGTTAGTTACGGCTGTTACTGTGTATCGGTTTAAACTAAGGAAATATTCTTCCCGGTTATCGTAGGGGTAGATGGTATCCGCCACGTCGCTGGAAGACAAACCAAACACTGGTGCAGACTGAAGCAGGTTACCCCCGTTAGACTCAAAAGAGGTGTCAATTTTTATTTGAGCCCCCAAAGGGGGTAGAGTAACTACATCCCACTGAGGGTTTTGTTCCAAAACAGCACGATAGTCCAGGGAGTTAGAATAAGCAAGGTATCCCAGCTTTCTCCAGGTGTATTGTTGTTGAAACGGTCCGGTTGTCATCAATTGATACGGCGACGGGCCATCAAACGAGCACCGATGGATGTGCCCCGATTCATTTCAAAACCTTTTTCTGCGGCTACGGCTTTTGCTTCTTTCTCAAGAGCAGCGGGATTGGTGGGCACGAAGGCATCTTCCGACACGGACTTCTTAGCCAGCTTCTCACGAACATCCGTTTGAATCTTTTCAACGGGTGCAGCTTTAGGAGCTGCAACAGGCTCGTCGGAAGGGGTTTCCACTTCAATGTTTACAGGAGCTTTGTCACCCTCAATCTTTTCTTCGATCACGGGGCTTTCAATTTTTGACTCCTCTGGAGTAGTCTTAATATCCTCTGCTACGGCAGGAGAGGGGGTGGCTTTTCGTGTTCTACGGGTCATGGTTACTTAGGATAAGTTTTTAGTGAAAGAATGTTTTTCCAGGAAATTGGGACTAATTTTTCAACGGTTTTGTCGGGGACGCCAACCCAGGGACGAGCTACCATTTTTCTGGTCCCAAATTGTTGAAACTTACCATAGTAAGTGCTTCGGACAGAGAAGACATTCCCACGGACGGTTATTTCCATGGAGTCTTGCATTTCGCCTGTAGCCCTCAAAATGGGTTGTCCTGGGAACCTTTGTTGCTTCCAGAGCATGTAGTTGGGGGTTAGACTTTGCCAAGGTCTTCCTGTACTGGGGTCGGATTCCTGGGCCCAGAATGGTTTCTGATCCGCAGCTAGAATGGGAGCCCATTCCCTTTTAGTGGGGTTCCACCAGTTAAGGTTACACCCCTTGAAGTCACCACCCAGTTTGAACCTAATCATTTTTTACCCCGAGAAGCTTTCTTGGCTTGCTTTTCTTGCTCTTCACCGTGTCTCTTGACGATGTCAATCATTGCCATGATTTTACTCATTGGCTGATTTTCCAGCCAGTCCATTGATTGGTCCCACCGCTGCTTGCAGAGATGGAAACCGATTTCTAACCAGTTTTCCACTGTAAGGACTTTCTGGTCAAGGACATTCTCCGAGATCCACTTTACATGGTGAGCAAAATATCTAGCCGGTATTTCATCCATTACTTCTTGGTTCAAGATGACTCTTTCAACAAGGGAAGTCATCGAAGAATCTTTTGACCTAAGGATCTGGGCAAAGTAGAAGTCTTTGGGGCGTATCTCTCTGACGTGTAAAGGACCATAGGTTTCCACCGTGATGAGATAGGAAAAATCTTCTAGGTCCTCTACAGTCAGTTTGGGTCTTCTTCCTCGGTTCCGTTAGCTAGTGCTACAAGGTCACTGAGTCTACGAAAATCTTTGATGCCCAGATCAAGGATCTCGTTGTAGGTGATTTTATCTTCACCGACAATCAATCTCTCAATAATTTTCATCCCTTTCTCAACATCACCGGCTTTGCTAAGGTCTCGCTCCATGTAGAGCAGATCCCGACCGGTCATTTCACGGATGGTGATTTCACGGCCGTCAGTAAGTGTAGTTGAAAAAGTTTCCAATTGAGTTTGTGCTGCAGCAGCAGCTTCTCTCTTTGTTGGTTTAGCGGTGTTGTTGTCCGCGTTGTCACCTGAGATAGTACGCATAGTTTATGCTGAAAGGATTTGATCAAGTTTTACCCGATATTTTATCAGGGCATATTCAATTTGTTGGCACCCTTGACCGGGAGGTAACTCCATGTAAAGGGCTCTAGCAATTTGCCAACTGATGTCAGCGTTTTCGGCTCCATATCCCTCTTCTAGACGAGCCTCAATGTCCTCGATCCAGGCCCAGACAACTTCTTTACGAAATTCTGGGCACAATGGAAATGGAAAGCCCATTTACAACGCTGTTGCCATGCTCATTGCCTCTTCGGGACTAAAGTAATCCGTGTTGTAGGCACACTGTACAGAAGTGGGGATTTCTCGGTGTTTTTTATCATAAGGTGTGATAATCCAGTAGGAGTTTAAGGAACCTTTACAGAGTTTGGCAGTAGCAAAGACCGCACGAGATGGTTTAAATTTTTTCATCAGATAATTCCTTTTTGAATGGCGTTGTAGCGAGTGGTGAGTTTTTGAATGGCACCGATCTCATCTAGTTCCTTCATTGTGTATTCCACACCGTTAGGCTCTTTGTCTCCCCCGGGATTGGACAGGGTTTGGGTGCATTCTTTTGGGGACTTTCGGATACGGTCGTCAATGGCAACGCCGGAGAAGAAAGCACGGGACAAAGGCAGGTCCGAGATTTCCACTTGGGAATGGAACAGGGACCAGGTGTAGACGTGAGCGATCTGAAAAAGCACAGCAAATTGCTCTGCGTAACGCTCCGGAGTCATGAACCAGATTTCATCGTGAATGCTCAAAACAAACCGAGCGGGAATCTTGTACTCACGAGTAAGCCAGTGGACAGCCGTTAGCATGATCGAGAGGATTTCGGCTCCGGACGATTGGATAGTCCAGTTTACTCGACCGGTTTTGAAATCATCTCCTACCGCAGCGGGGCGCATTGCGGTGGAGATTTTGGTGCCGAGGCACGGGAGCGTTGGAACCCGAGACCTCATGGCAATCTCCTCCATGTAGTTAAAACATCCGCTGTCAGATCCACCAGTGTAGAGCCCGTGCTGACTTTTTCCTTTCTTTGCTTCCAAGATTCGATAAGCAAAGTTTTTCACCTCATTGGGGGATTTTTCAGGGTACTTACGTCGAATGTAAGTTTGGATTGCCCTCACACCAGCCCCATATAGGACGGCAAAACCGGCGATCTTAGCGGTGTCTCTGTCTACCCCGGCAAGCTTTGCCAGGGCAGAGTGCGGGTCCGTGCCCGCTTCTTTGGAACCGGACAACACGTTGTAACCAAATGGAGAGCACCCAACGTGCCCACCTTCCCATTTGTCAGAGTAGATAGAAGCAATCTGCATCTCCTGACCGTCAAAGTCAGCACCGACAATCTTCCAACCGTCGGGTGCCTGGACTCGGGTTTTCAGCTCGGTGCCGATGCGCCAATTCTTTGTGGAGCACATTGTTACCATCAAAGACTCCACGGTGCGTCGGGTTACAGTGCCATGGCAAAGGATCTCAGGAAGAGTTACCAGAGCATCCTCACCGTGGGGATTGGCAACTGGGAGGAAGATGCGGTCCATCACACGCTTTCGAACAGAAGTCCAGTACGAAACTGAGTTGGCGATCTCAAGTGCCCGTTTTGCCTCAGGCAGGTCACTGTCAAGGCGACCTACCTTCATATCATCAACGAAGTCTTTCGAGAGAACTCCGCCAACGTTATCGCCGTTGCCTTTGGGATGAGGGATCTTAGTGGCTTTACCATCTTCGTCGTAATAGCACCAGCCTGATTCCCGAGTGTGGAACATCGGGGATCCTTCCCAACGAAGCTTCAAGAGCAGGTGAGATAGGTTGGACTTGACTCCAATGTGCTCATCAGGGTCTTTGATGAAAGGACGGACCCATTGAGGAACGTGAGCGTATTTACCCTTGGTAGTCTTAACTTCCCAGTTGAGCTGGGAGAGCCAGGGATCTTTGGCAACCCATTTCTCTGCCATGCCTGGTTCGGCAAGGTAGAGGTCCCGCCACTCCTCGTAGTAGGCCCAAACAAGATCTTTACAGATCTGGGTCATTTCTTTGTTATGACCTTCGAAGGTTTCCTCTACGGCCTGGATCCAGTTCTCCCAATCAGGAACCAAGGGAACCACAGAACCGTTTAGATGGTAGTGGCCACAAAGAGCAACGTTGCTAGGTGTAGCATCAATGTACTTTGGCCAGATAGATTGAAAGAGTTCGGCAGTGTAGAAAGCATCTTTGATAGCGTATTCCACAGCAACCGGAAGCACTTGGTTGATTTGCCGCAGGTTGGTAGCCTTGACGAAAATGTCCCGGATTTTTTTATCTCCTGCGCCCAAGGGCTCGGCATTGTCTCCGAAGAATTTACGAACTTCGTAAACGTGAAAGTTGTACGTAGCAACCAGGGAGTTAGTAGAACCTTCGTCCAACCATTTCGGGGCATACCTTAGCTTTCTTTTTTCTTCATCGGTAAGGTTCTCAGGGTCCTTACCAGCCAAAACATATAGCCAGCGCTGACCACTGGCAAGGCCAGAAACGCCAATGTGTGCAGAGAGTGTATCAAAGTAGAAGTTTTCGGGTTCGGTTCGGTCGAGGGAGTAACCCTCTTGGGCACGTACACGGTCGTAGGAGATGTTGTGACCGGCAATGAAGCGTCCTTCTCCGACCGGAATCAGAGAGTGTTGGTCCCACTCGTCTTCTGGAAGGTCCGGGTTAACTAGCTCGGATGCCAACCAGATGTATGCGGCTTTTTCGGACAATGCAGTGCCGATAATGGGGAAAGCACCGCCGTGGACATAGGTCTCCGTGTCAAAGGTGAAAGCGTCTTCGAGCGGGTAAGGCACGGATTCGGTTTTCCATTTACCGTTTTTTACGGTGTAGCGCAACCACCCAGGTTGAAACTTAAGTTCCTCGGTAGGGGGAATGGGAGCCAACTTACAGTTGGCAAATTGTTCGGCGTACTGCCGATAGGTACCGATTTGGTCGGTGGCTACGGTCTCAAAATGGTCTTTAAGGTTGTCCCCACGGAGAGCAGGCACGGGGAGGTCCCCGTCGTAAAGGTTGTCAGGGTAGTCAACCGGGGTTTGAATATCAAATTCCTTGAGCAGGTTTTGGGCTTTTTGTTTGGCCAGCCGGCTCATCTTCGGGGGAGCCTGGTTACCAAAAATCCGGCGCTGGAGGTCGTCCCCCAACACCGGATAGCC
>BB_Man_B_Liq_inBBDRAFT_1000076_pt1 | contig 15351 bp, 8 predicted proteins | sample BBManParaguerPR_4_FD_10244 | JGI IMG/M metagenome (IMG submission 10244) | reverse complement strand
CACGACCAAACTTAACACCAAATGTACCTGCCGATACACGACCAGGTTGGTATCTAAAGAAGCGTTTTGAGGTTAGAATAGCATACTCATTTACTGGTGCTTCAATATGAGCACCTGCTTCTGAAGGGACATGATTAAGACCCCAATCTTGTTGACCTGGAATATCTTTATATTCAAATCGATCAGAAGGTAAAACTGTTCTTAACTGTTCTGGGTATGCAGTCCACTCAGTTGGATTAACGTCATAAGTATTAACGTCTGCAAAGATACCCAGAGCAACTTCAGATCTAGGAATGCCGAGAAGAGAAAGGGCAACCTCAGATTGTTGTTTATTCTGTTCCTCAACAGGAATAGCTTCCTGGTCGCTAGCAATAACAACAGGAATAGATTTCTCTGAAGATTGCTGACCAGTAGGAACTGGTGCGGTTCTGCCGACAACTACGACGGCAGAGTTGTTGTTAATGTTAGTATTCTCAGGCATTGATTAAAGTACTCCGATGATACCTTTGGCGATTGTAAATGAACGTTTCTTCTTTATATATCCTCTAGCATTTTGGTCTACTGCAGAAGGTAAACCATTTGCTCCACCGACAGTTTGATTAACTGCATTATGATAATCATTGAATGTTGAATATCCTCCAAATCCAGGTGGATAAGATAGATCCAATACGAATGACTGATCTTCAAATCTAATTGCAGATACGATTAATTCACTTGGCAAGCTATAACCAGTATCTGGATTATGCTCTAGCACTTGAACTCTATCTTCTTCAAGGAAATCGGCACGATTCTCATCAGCAATCTTAATAGTATATATTTGAGATACATTATTGTATCCAATAACACCGTCAATAATATAATTATCTGGGTCTCCAACTGCAATACTTTCAGTTCCGTTAACAAAATAAATTAAGTAGTCATAATTATTGCCAGAAGTTCCAACTGTCACTCTGTATGGATAATGATAAAGTGCATTATTCGCAGTAAGTGTATTTGGGGGTGGAACTGCAGGAACTTCAATTTGAAGTCCACCATTCTCAATATCATAAATAACTGCTTGAAGAACAGATGTTGGAGTACTAGAACCTTGAGTAGTATATGTTAATGGATTGGATCCGATAACTTCATTGCCATTTACGTCAACACTTACAGTATAAACAAAGGAAGACAATTCAGTATTTGTGAGGTCTTTTGCAAGATTATTTTCAACATAAGTAAACTTAACAGGACCTCCAGTTCCAGTTCGTGTTGTTTTATCTACAGTAATATTAACAGAATTGAAATCACTATCATAAATGTCACTACTTGGAATCCACTCATCATCAGGACCAAGAATCAAATTATTATTTACATTGGCACTTCTTGAACCGTAGATTCTCAATCCAGTACCAGAGTTTCTAATAATGCATGAGTTAAATGCTACTACTTGTGAAGTAGTAATATCAACTGGTCCAGGATTACTTAAGAATGCACAACCAGTCGCTTTAAATACAACAGCATCTGTTGCTTGAACTGGGTTATCAAAAGTTAAATAAGTGATAGAGTTATCATATACTGAAGTGTTTTGTAGTGATAATCTTGTAGAACTCTCAGCGTAAATACCATCACCAATTGAGTTTTTAATATCCAAATTCAATAAAGAGCAATTATTAGATTCTGCCATATAGACCAAGGCATTTGAATCAGGTCTTGTAGAATCTCCCAATCTAATGTTACAATTATAATTACCGTCTACAGCAAAATTACTTAAAGTAATATCTTTAACTGGAACTGAAGAGATTTCAGAATAAGTTGGATTATCAATTGACCCGTCTCCATCATTATCTTTATCAAATGTCCCATATCTACCCGTCCCCCAAGGATTTCTTAACCACAATGCAGCATATGTTCTACTGTATTCTGGGTTAGTAGTTCCCGAATATGAAGTATCGAAAAATTGTTTTCTAATTAGTGTTGCCTTGCCTGAACCATTGAGAGAGAAATTATCAGGAATAATCAATTTCTTTACATTATAAGTTCCCCCAGTTAGGAATAGAGAATAATATCCTTTATCAATAACACTTTGAATTGCTTTTTCTAAAGCTTCAGTATCATCATGGCAAATTTGGATCTTATTTGTATCTATAAATTGAGAAGATAAATCAGTATTATCAAATACAGCATCTTCAGATGATGCATTAGTAATTACTACGGTTTCATTATCTTTGTTAACATCAAATACATTACGCTCAGACCATCCTGGATAAGGACCATAATCAGCAATAATTGGCAAATCAGGAGCAGTTACATCATTTGCATTCAGACGAACAGAACATGGAATTGTTTTGATTTGCTGATAATTCGCATTATATGATCCATCAGTATTAAAATCTCCCCAAGTTGTACGATTATAAGGACCATAATCATTATAAGTAAACAGAGTCGTTGTAGCAGAACCAATATCTCTCGATCCGATAATTGCAATAAGATTTAATCTCTTATCATGATCATTCAAAGTAGTTCCATTTCTATCCTTAACCGTAGTCAAAGTGCTTTTAAATCTATACAAAAGGATTCCATGACTTGCATTTGGTCTAAGAATACTAATGCTGTTGTATCTTTGATCATTAAATGTATCTAATTCATAGTTACTTACATAGTCAGGAGCACCAGTAGAACTATGCTTTAACTTTTTAAGTGAAGAAATGACACCTGTTCTGAAGTTAATCAACGCTGCATAGTAAGTATAACGAACACCACCACCAGCACCACCTTGAGCACTGATAAAACTAGTTGATTGATCAATAGAATCTTTCCAATTTGAATAAATTGTATTTCCTACTGTATCCTGATCATACTGAGTAATGTTTGTAGTGTTAATACCAAATACCTTTACCACTTGTCCTGTGAAAAAAGTATTTGAAGAGTTAAGAGTTAATACTAATCTACTGTTGGAAGTGCTTCTAGAAAGTGCAGAATATAATGTACCATCCCCAGATACATTAAAAGATGCAAGGTTGTTAACGTCTCCAGTGTTTAATGAAAAATACTCAAGAGCATCTCCTGCAGTATTAACTCTTAAAAGTTGTTCTGGAAATCCAATGTTACTAGTTCCCGTTCCACCTTTTGAAACAGGAACTACAGGTAGATCACTTGAGGTAATATTAGAATAATTTGTAGCACGAATTGTTCCTGTAACATCAAATGTTGCTTGTGGATTAGAGTTGTTAATACCAACTCTATTTTCATTTCCTGTATATGGATTTCCGCTCTGATCTACTGAACTTACATTGATTACATTATCACTATCAACTGTAAGGTTTAATTTCTTAGTAGCACCACCAAGAACAATTGATTGATTGTTGGTGTCATATTTTAACAGATCAGCATATACATTCCCATCTGTTCTAATTTTAAGAAGACGATTTGCAAATCTAATACTTTCAGATGGAATGGCACTTACTTGTAATGATCCATCGACAACTAAATTTAATGCTACATCAGCAGGAGCACCAACTCTATAAAATCCTGTAGTCGTATCATCATCAAAAGTAAAACTTAATGAGGAAGAAGATCCATCACTAACTTTAATTTGTGGAACACTTATATCAAACCCATCAGCAATTGTAATATTTCCTTCATTTAATGAAAGACCACCTCTTGAAATTTGAAGAGCAGTATCAGTAGAATTTTGCGCTGTTATTGTAATTAAATTAGAACTGGCGGCAAAATAAGGTGATCCAGCACTACCAACTTTAATTGTTACATCCGATTCAAACGTAATAGATTGAGTCGCAATGTCAGCATTATTTGAATCAAGATAACTCTTATCAAATTTAGTTTCCTGAATTGTCGCATCCTTAATAACGCTGGATGTAATTCTGGTTAATGCCATTTTATGCTTCTTTTCCTATGATTCTATTTATTTTAATTGGCAAGGCAACGAATTTCAATGCGAGATCCTGCTGGAGGTCTAGCATTAGTTCTGATCTTTTGACCATCAAAGTAATAATCTTCATATGGGCTTTGAATAACACCATTGATGAATAATAACATGGAATTAGTATTAAAATCAGCAAGATTTGCTGCAGATCCTTTGGTAATAAAGCTATTCAAATCTAATACTGTTTCAAAACCATAACTTTGAGTTCCTGTTCCAGAGATAGATCCACCAGTATATTCATCCCAATTAATAGTTACTGCAGGAGAAACTGGGCGAATTTCAATAGTACTAGTTGCTGTATTAGATCCACCAATAGTATTGCTAGTAGTCAAAGTAAGACCAAATGCTCTTGCAGATAACCCATAAGACGAACCATTCTTAATACTTACATTACCCTCTTTATCAACATTAAAAACAGATACACCACTAGCATCAAGCATATCAATCATCTTACCTTGACCAGAGTCATTAGTAAGTTTAATTTCAATTGGTTTATGGTCAACTCCTGTTGCTGCCCATGATTGTTCAATGTAAAGTTGAGTATCTTTATTGGAAGTATTGGATGTAATTGCAGAAGTAGCGCCAACTCCAATATCAAGATGTCCACCAATACGTTGATTTGTAGTTACATCCAAATCATAATTAACATTAACCGTAGTATTATTATCGATATCAATTTGATCTTGACCTACATTGAGAACATACTTTGATCCATCTTTATAAGAATGAATCTTATCTGTTCCAAGAAGACCATACTCTCTCCAAACACTATTCTCAGTGCGAACCCATCCTAAACTTGAACCCTCTGAAATTTGAGTATTGATAACAATATCACTTTCATTTCCACCAGTTGGTGGTGTATCCAAATTAAGCAGTTTAGTAATGAATCCATCATCATTTCTCAACTGAACATTTGCAAAGATATTTTCCCCACCTGCTTCGATTCTATTCAAGAAGTTCACTGGACTTTGGAAATTAGTAGCAATTCTATTTCCAGGTCCACCAAGGACAGAAAAAGATTCAACAACAGTCAATGAAGTCAATTCACTGATTTGATTTTCTGTAGTTTTACCAGTAACCGCATTGATAATTGTATTACCAATATAAAGATCACCATTGGAATTCAATCCAGAATAGAATGCAATACCACCTTGCTCTTTGAGTGACTGGGAATACTTTTGCTCTTCTTGAGTAAGAACTTTAGTTTGTTTGATTGGGAAACCAGTTGAATAGTTACCAGGTCCAAATCCAACATATTCAAATGTATGGTTACCAGATCTAATTGTAGATGGTCTACGAAGTTCAATTTTGATTCCATCAGTTTCTCTAGTAGGATTAATTGGAATCTTTCTAACCTCACCAGATCCACTGGTAGAATCAAGGTTGACAATAGTTTCACCATGAGTTCCATCAGCATTATTAAGATTTATTAGATGTCTTACATTAGATGTTGAAGTAAGTGCATTTTCCCAAGACCACTCAAGTTCATTATTGAGGTATTCATCTAAGAAGTAAGAAATTGCCTCTTTACTGATACTATATGAAGGATCCTCTGGATTAGTTGCAAGTGAACTAAGACCATTTGTTGTTTTAACTTTACCAATAGTGATATAGTCAGCAATACTATTTGCAACAATAGGATCACTTACAATATTGTCAACATCAATACTTGGATACAAATCATCAATATTTTGACTAAACTTGTAAGTATTTCCTGGCAATACTGCAGTGTTGACTCCGACAGATGCCTTCAGAACCGTCAAATAATATACTCCAGGAACTTCTGTGGTTAGATCAGTTTCTGGTTGATATGGAGTTACTTCTTCAACTTCGTAAACATAATAAACATCATTATACTCATATCCAGTAATTCTATTATAAATGTTTCTTCCATCTTCATCTGGGAATGATTGATTTTCAGTTAAGAATACGAAATCTTTCTCAGTTCTTGTTATACCAGTAAGATTGCTATTAATCAATGCGTAATTAACAATATCAAGTAACGTATGAGATGCACTAACAACGTTTGCACAACCACCAGAAACATTTACAAGTTGCTCTTCACCAGTAATCAATTTAGGAGAAAATCCACCACTATTAACAATTGCTCCAATTTGAGGAGTGTTGACAGGAGAACCTGTTTGACCATTGTTAATGATGTAAGTCATCAATGGTTTCAAATAATTATTAATCATTGCAATTGTATCTAATTGTTCACCAGAAATACCAGTTGCACCACTTCCACTAAGATATAGAGATGCTGCATCATAAACTTCATTATTTCCACCATATCTAAGATTATATGCAACTGCATCAATCAAACTAATTAAATCATCAATACATGCCTGATCACTATTTGGAATATTAAATGAGGGATTTGCTGCTTTATACCTAGCAACAGTTTCATTAGCAAGGAAACGCTTGTTAGTTAACAGAAGGTTAGCACCATCGGTGAATCTATCTCCAACACCAAGAGTTCCTCTTCCTTTCTTTACTTGTAGAACATAACCAGGTTGAGGGAAGGAAGGCAAAGTGCTTCCTTCTGCTCTAGTTTCATAACGCAATCTATAAATTTTATCATTATCAACTCTCTCATCTACAATTCTTTTAATATAACTGTTAGGAGTTACTGGAATACCAGGATATTTACCACTATTACCATTCATTGTAGTATAAATGGTATTTGCTGCTGGATCAACATTAACATACCAATTATTCAAATCATAATCATAATCAAATACCTTTCCAGTTAAAGGATCTCCATTTCTTTTAATATTAGCATATTGCTCTTGAGTTACATCAGATCCATTTGGATACAATGGAACATAAATCTTATCTACAGTTGCAGATCCATCTTTATTCAATCTTCTACCACCAATTGTATATTCACCAGTTTTAGTAGTAAAAGTTCCACCAAACACTAATTCACAAGGAAGACCAGTTGTAGTATTATCAGAAGAAATATGAATGACTTGACCAGGTTGAATATTACCATACGCTCCTTGACTTCCAAATGTGGCACTTTGTACTACGCCATTAGTTACAGTCAATTCAACATTTAATCCAAAATCGTTGTCAGTTCTTGTGATGGTTCCATTTGTAAATCCAGTGCCTCCACCAATAACCTCCAATTCAACAGTTCTATCCTTCAAATAGATCCTTTCGTCTTCAGTTCCAGTTGGTGTGCCAGTACCAGAGTTGTCAAGTGTTAATACAGTATCAATTGCTTCCCAATAAACATTTGAATCAGAAGATTCAACATTTCTCGGTGGAATAATATGAGTAATTTTACCCAGAGAATCTTTATTAAATGCAGTATCACTAAATCCAATGGATCTCATTGCATTAGATCCGAAGTTTGAGTTGGAGTTAGTGATAGACATATCACCACCATCTTCAGCAATGAAGTGGTCAGCATATCCAACAGCAAACACCGAAACTGCTTGAATTACTGCACGATTCGATGCTTTGACGTGATAACTTCTTTGAAGTGGTTTATAAATTGCATCAATATCCTTATGGTATGGAACTCCTGCTTCATTAATATAAGCATTGGTTCCACTATCATATTTAAAGAATGCACTGTCATCTTTTTGTAGGGAGATTCCAGTATATTGAGCAACAACCATGGACTTAAATCCAGTTGCACGAGAACCATCAGCGTGCATACCACAAGTTCCAAAAGTAGAACGAAGTGATACATTAAAAATATATGGAGATGCAGATTCAACTGTATCAATTTCAATTTCTGCTACAGCAGTTGAATTTGGAGTATATTCAACTTGAACACCATCAGTAATATCACCACCAATATCAGCAGAACTCTCAATACTATTAAGGAAACTCTCATCAGAAGATGAAATTTGGAATGTAAATTGACTTCTGCTGTTTACAGAAGAGACCTTCTTTTGACCAGAATAGAATGAATTAGTATTCTGATTTCCTGTGATAAATGTATTACCGCTACCTTCAATAGAAATAAAGTTTCCTGCGGTGAGGTTCAACTCTTCCTCAAGAGTTACAGTAACAGTTTTTCTATTTCTAGCAACTTTAATAATCCTTACACTATCTGCAAGAGGTCCAACAATCCTGTTCTCTTGGATCTTAGGTTCAATCTTTTCACAATTGATAATAGAAATTGCATCTGAAATTTTTCTGTAAAATACATGAAGATCATGCAAAGATGCATATTCAAATACTGTTAATTTAGTATGCGTCTGTTGCGGACTTACTAAAGTTGTCCAGGTTGGTTGTGGTTTTACAGTTTGAGATGTATAAATTCCGTTTGGATCTCCATCTAAAATAGTAAACTGCCAAAAATAACAACCACCAGTAATTCTAAACAATGCGGTTCTACTATTATCATCCTCATAAGGAACTTGAAGAAGGACATTAGAAGCAGTTGTATTTACTTGATAATTATGTGGTTTGGAAAGAGAAACACTAACATTACCAGAAGAAAGATCACAATCAATGTCAGTGATCGTAGTACCAGCTTCAATTACGACATTCCCATTAACATCAGTAACTGCTCTTTCAAAGAAAGAACCGACAATAATATCGTTTATAGTGTCTTCATCTCCACCACTAACTGTAGTAATTTCAATAGTATTTCTTTGCCCTTCAGCAGCAACTGCATTGTATCCAATAAGATACTCAGTAGCAGCGGCATTAGTACCACCAATGGGAATGTATTTTGGTCTGATTTTTGTTTTTCTAAGATCTAGACCAATAATAGAAACACCCCTGGGAATAATTAATCCACCACGGGTAGAATTAGTTACTTTATAGAGATCAGAATACTGCTTAGTTGAATTATTCCACCCATATTCACCGATGATAGGAGATGCAGAAAATGCATCAGTTGCAGGTACAATATTTTGACCATCTAATCCAAATGCATAATTACCAGGTCTATTATCTACAATATGATCACCTGGATATAGTAAAATAGTAAACTGGTCAAACTTATCATCAGCATTACCAGCACTAACATAGGAATATCTTGCTACTTCAAGAACTGCTCTTGCAATTGTCTTAAAAGGTCTAATAGGAGAGTTACCTTTATTATCAATTGCATCTGTTGCGTCAAAATCATCAGGATTGACGTATAAGATTCTTCCTTCAACTGAAGAGATAATGTTCTGAAGTCGTGTTAATGCCATTAAATTGCCCTAATATGACACGGTGCTATTTCTTCAGTTATTTATAACCACTACTTATTCTTCTTCCTAATCTTCTTCAGTTCTTTTAATTCCATTTTGATATTCTGATATGCGGTCTCGGCATCAATTTTATTACCCATTTCTAATGCAACAATAACATCGATGCGGGTCCCAAAATGCTGCAAAGCACGTTCAAAACAATCTAATTCTTCGTACATAATTACTCCATAAGTATTTTATATATGCTCGCTGAGGGGATCGAACCCACCTTACACGAATTATGAGTTCGCTGCATTCTCCAGATTGCTAAGCGAGCTATCAATATGAGTAATTTATGACTGGGGTGGCAGGGATCGAACCTGCGACCAATTGATTAACAGTCAACTGCTACTACCGCTGAGCTACACCCCAATACATTCGCTATTTGCAAATAGCGAATGGAGAATATCGGACTCGAACCGATGACATCTTGCTTGCAAAGCAAGTGCTACTACCAACTGAGCTAATTCCCCCAGGTGGGAAATGGTGGATTTGAACCACCGACCTTTCGATTATCAGTCGAATGCTCTACCCCTAAGCTAATTTCCCAAGGTGGGAAGGACATTGCCCTTCCCTTACGACGCTACGGAAGATACCCGTAGTAGAAGTTGGCGTCTACTTAGTTAATCGCTAAGGACTACCAAAGCCCCTACCCAGAATCGAACTGAGCTCTGGTGCTTACAAAACACCTGCATCACCACAATGCTTTAGAGGCGTAAATTATTTATGGAGGCAATACAGAATATTGATCCAATTCTACTGGAAATAAAAGTGGATGAAGTTCCTCCATAATGAGATATTCACTATTTTGGATTAAAGTTTCTACGGAAAGAATAGGTTCATTAGAAGCAACTGCTTGAACCATAGGATCATTAAGTTCTTCATCACTGATGTCATCGTAAACAAATTCCATACCATTTATAGTATAGACAAGTACAATGCCAACAGTATCTACAAACCTATATTCTGATCTTACTTGATACTGCATAGAAACCTCATAGGAGCAGGGGGACTTGAACCCCCACGGTATATATTACCAGCGGATTTTAAGTCCGATACGTCTACCAATTCCGTCATGCTCCCAGAAAAGTCGGCAGTGCCGACTTAGAGGTCAATAAGCGAACTCAATAGGTGCTCGCTCAGAATTAGCCATACAAAGGTCTAAAACCCTTTGGAATTGTTCAGCAGTTTCACACGTCACAGATTCTTCATTACCAAGATCGGAGAAAATATGAAAGGTCCTAGAGGGGATACTAATGACAACTTTTGAAACGGATTCATCACTCATGTGGTTGATCAACAACTGAACAAAGTAATAGTAACACAGATTCCCTGGTTTGTCAAGCCCCCATCAGTTGAGGTAGACACCTGTCAAACAGTCCACATCCAAGTACGGACCACCTGCGAAGATTTGAACAACACCCAAAGAAGCAGTGTTTCTAATCGCTCCCTGAGCACAGGTTACATCAAAAGCACTCTCAAAAGGACTCAAAGGACCCTGTGGTACACCAGTAGGAGTGCCAATAACTCTCAACCCTGCAATTGCGTATGCAACCTTTCCAGCAACACTATAATCCAAATTACTCAATGTAGTAGTTCTAATGTGACCCAAAGATTCAAATTCCATATCACCTTTAGATGTAAATTTCAATACGCCTCCAGGAGACAATTGATTAATTTCAAACGTTCCACTTACATTTATTGCAGTAGTTCCACCTAAAGATTGATTCGTTTCAGTTGTTGCTGCTGTTGTTACATATTTATTAGCATCAACATTGAACTGCCCTGTAACTTTATATTGAGCATCTGGAGCAGTAGTTACCATTTGTTTACCAACAGTGAGGAAATACTCACCATCCACTCTATCATGGCGATCACCCCTGACATGAAATTCCATGTCACCTTCCACTTCAACATGTGCATTACCCACCACATTAATACACATATGATCACTCTTAGATTTGTTCTTTCTATCTAAAACAGTTCCACACTTTACATTTAATTTTCTTGCGGATTCTACATTAATATCATTTGGAGTAACAATAAAAACATTCCCCTCTGCATCCAGTTTAATGAATGCTCCAGTTAATCCATGTCGTACATTAATGTATTCATTTCCTTCAGTTTCATTTAATTCTACAGTGTGTCCAATTTTAGAAACAAATGTTTTATTATAAGGATATTCTGACTTATTTTGTTGTAGATTTTTTAATCTCTCTGCTTCTAATCGAGTAGGGTTATCAAGACCCTCAGTTCCTCTGTACATACTATTCTCCTGGGTGTCCTACACAATCAATGATATGTCTATAAGTATCATAGAAATTCAAATACTTAGGTGCATCTTTTCTTGGAATGTATTTAATTGTTGGAATAATCCTTACCTTTCTTGTATTTGAAGTTTGAAGTTCAACATCACCTCTACATTCAGCAAGATATACCTTGGGAAGTGTTGTAAATCCAAATCCCTCACGAACAACCTCAACACTAATTAACCTACCATCAATAATATTTGGTTTCAATTCTGGAAGAACAACTTCATTCACTTCATCATCTCCTGGTTCTATTTTGATACATGTTTTTTCATTAAGATCAAATCCAGCATTAATAACTTGAGGTGGATTTTGTGGGGTAATAATACCTAACCAAAATTCATTTTCAGTATCAACACCAAAAATTTTATCATATACTGGATCACCATTTTCATCAACAGGTATTCTAGTATTTGTCACTGATCTATCAAAATATGGATACCCAATACCAGTTCTATTAATAATAATATCACTAAGTTGACCATCTCTATTAATAACTGCGGTTGCTCTACCACCCTCACCATAATCATTAGGAGATGATATAGTAATTTCTGGTGGTCTATCTAAAACACCCCTAGCACCAGGTCTAGTAATAACTCCAGCAACTACTCTTCCGTTTCTATTAACTGCAGGAATTGCTCTTGGAAGGTCTAGCAATGGAACAGAAGGCAATCCAAGTAACCAAATGTCTGGAAAAGATGGCCAAAGTATCTGATTTGCCTTAGAACAATTTAATGTACCAGAAGCAACATTTCCATCACTATCAAAGAATCTAGTAGATTCAAATGTTCTGAAGAATGAATCACTTCCATACAATCCTACATTTAAATTATCAACCAAACCATCTGCAGTTTCGATTCTATTAAAGATAGTTTCAATAGCGTTATCTGGTTTTCCACCTTCCTTTGTAGTGTATTCTCCAAGTCCCAGAATGCATGTAAGTTGACCACTACAGAACGCTTCAATAAAGTCACCAATTTGATTCAAAATACTTCCAGCATAATCACCATTTGACTTGATAATAGATGCTGCATTTTTTATCATATCCAACACTTCAGAAATTGCATCAGTAATTTCACTAGTGATTGCCTTTACCATATCACTAATAATACAAAAAGCAGTATTGATAATATTATCAATCATACCAAGCAACATATCAAATAAAGTATTGAGAACTTTATCAATAATTTCTTCAAATAAACACTTAATTAATTCAAAAAACAAATCAATAAATTTCTGGGCAATTGGGACTACTGCATCAGTTTTCTTCTGAGGTAATGCTGCAGCAGCAAGAAGTGCTGGTTGCACAATATACTTTTGGAAATACCTTTTCATTTCCGCCAATACCAATGCTTTGATGTTACCAAGCATTCCATCTACAACTGCTGCTAATCTATTGACATAATTAATTGCCAATTCACCAACATCAACTACAGCACCAGTCAAAGTATTGACTAATTTTCCACCCAGATTAGTATGCTTTCTTACAAATCTAAAAAGATCATTAAGAATTCTAGCAAAATCAGATTCAGGAGATTTACCACACTTTCCATTTGCAATAGAATATGTAATCTTCTCTGCTTCTTGCTGAGATTTATCATTGTTACTTGCTTTACCAGCATTCTGTCCTCTGTTTGGAGGACCATTATTTTCAGATCCTGATGGTTTATTATTGTCTAGAGTTTCAGGGCGTCTGGGAATAAAATTATTTCCACCAGCATCTTTATCAACTCTTTCGGCATATGATTGCCCCTTTTCAATAATACCAAGATTACCTAAAACCAATGGTTGCTGGGCACTTTCTCCATCAAGAAAAGTACCAAGTACCCATGAACCATTATCCAGATTATGCACAGCACCAGATGCTCTATTACCTGCTGCTGTAGATGGCATCATAACATGTGACCATGGCAAATCTTTAGGTGGAAGAACATCTCTACTTCTAGAATGATATCCCATGATCCTAACCTTAACCCGATTAGATGCACTGATATCTTCTAATTCTTCACCTAAAATATCTACTTTACCATCGCCCTCGACCTGACCAACCCAAAGTCGATTGCCTTGTGCTCCAAACCAATAGTTAGATTCTAATGTGTTTCCAGATTCAATCATCAATCTTCGTAAATTTTACATTCAGGTGCATTTGGGTTAATATCACAATACAATTCTAATGAATTTGGATCGTGGTCATCTCCAGGATGACGTTCTGCATAATCTTGCAACTCTTTCAATTCCTGCTCAGTATGACGACGCATCTGAGGTGAGATTGTAGGGTTATCAAGAATTTCCTTATCTCTATTAATATGTTGATGAATGCTTTCCATTTATCCTCCAAAAGAATCTCGTACAAAAGTTATATTAGACCTGAATGGATTTTCAGGCATAAACCTATTGAAAATATGTGTTATTCCTAGAATTATATATCTCCCACTTAAAGTAGGATCAACATCTCCAGTTGAGTTGTGGAAATCCACAATAACCATATCCCCAGCATTTAAACTTAGGTTCCCTGCTACTGTATCAGAAAAAACCTGACTTGTAAAGATGCCAAATCTTTGAATTGATTGGACAACTGTTTCTTTGAAGAACATCTTCTTGTCTGTCTTATCTTCACCACTTTCTAGAAACAAATCATCATTATAGGATATCGCCAAAGTTCTAGTTGGATCCATTGCAGATAATCTATTTTTATACAACTGAGGAAGATCATCCTGCTCGCCAAGTTTTTTCCATTTTGAATAATTATCTGCTAAGTTATACTTACCAATCTCATAATTCATATTAACCAAATCAAAAAAGAATATCTCACCAGAAAAGAAACCTTTATCAAAATTCCTAAGTAAGTTAAAATTAGTAAGATGCTTCGGAGAAACTAATCTTTTCAATTCATCAGTACCCTTCAATCCTTCACCTGAAGTAAATCTAAACTTTTCTTTTCTTTTGGATGAAAACGAATCAATCGACGCAAAGTTGTACTTATAGTAATCCTCAAAGAAAAAGTATCCAGCAGATGAATAACTACCACCACTTTTTGAATCTTTTTGATCTTTACCAATATACTTATTTCGTGCCCATACTAAAATCTCATATGGTTTTGCTTGTGGTGGAATAAATGTAATTCTGTTTAAACTATTAGAAATATTTGGACCAGATGGTTTCTTAACTTTAATTTCAGAAAGCATCTCATTTAGTAACTGTTCTGCTGGTTTCGCAGAAAGTTTTCTACCAATACGAGTGACTGCGTTTGTAATTACTTCTTCTTTTGCAAGTTCTACTACAAAAGTTTTTGTGGTATCATTGTACTTCCTATCATGCACTTCATAAATTAACAATGGTCCATTTCCAGAAGAATCTGTAAACTCATACTTAATCTTATTGATTAGATCTTCAAATACTAATTCGACTTTCTCCATACCTACAAGAGCAGAAGAAAGACCGTTTGTAGTATCTGCAAGTTTTAATGTCACTGTAATATACTTCTGAAGCATACCTTCAGAATATTCTAAACTCATTACAGATTTATTATCAACCGATAACCTTCTTCCATTGTTAAGAGTGATATCTAATTTTTTAATTTCAAAATTATTGATTAGTAATGGTGATGTCATAATTAATATGATGGTTGAGAAGATGCACTCTTAGAAGTAATAGATCTAAATGACTGCGTTGCACTAAAATTATTTAGTAAGTCCTGTGGATTTGGTTGACTTTGCTGCACTTGCTGTTGCATTGCTGGGAATGCACTAAATGCTCTACTCAGTTTATCTGCCATCGTGTCCCCTTTCCCAGGTGGTTGTCTAGGAACATTACCAGGAACTGGAAATAGTTTTGATATATCTACAGGTTTCTGTGGTTCTGGGATTACTGGTCCTTGATAATTCTCAGCAACTGCAGTAGGAGATTCTGGTGCTGA
>BB_Man_B_Liq_inBBDRAFT_1000075_pt1 | contig 15357 bp, 12 predicted proteins | sample BBManParaguerPR_4_FD_10244 | JGI IMG/M metagenome (IMG submission 10244) | reverse complement strand
ATGTCAATACTTTTTACTAAAGTATTACTAAATACATTCTCAGAGTTAAATTTATCTTCTGGAAACCAAGTTTTATATGAAGAATTTATGCTTTCATCAAAATGACCAAATGTACTAAATCCATTTTCACTACACTCAGCATTATTTGTGTTTCTAGGGATTAATTTGTAGCTTAAATTATTTTTACCTAAACCTTCAGCGAACTTCAATTCTTTATTGGGAATTTGATTATTTTCTTCAGAAACATTTAAATTTTTACAAACATATTCAATACTTTCTTTAAAGTTATTTGAATTAAAGTAATTTTGTTGACTTGTCAGAATATCCCACTCTGTAAGTATTTTTTCAGGAGTTCTTAATGAGGTTGTCCAATTTATACTTGTACCACCTCCAATTCCCATTCCTGCTAATAAAAGAACTTTGTAACCACGAGTTTGCTGTATTGCATAAGTTTCGTAAAAATTATGATATCCAAAAGTCTCGTTATTTACAGTTCCATTTGCATAGTTACCTTTTTCAAAAATTCCAACTTCATATTTTTCATTTAAAATATTTGCAGCAATACCTCCACCTGACCCACTACCGATAACAGCAACTTCAAGATGTTTAGGTACCTGGTTTACCTTATTTTTAATATTTGTATTTTTATGGATTGGATAATCAAAATATTTATAGACAGAACCTTCTCCGCTAATTGATCGAGCAGTGCTTAGGCCTAATAAAGACGTAATTCCAGTTCCTAGCTTTCTGAGTTGGGTCAAATTTGATTGTTGTAATTTTTGAAAAAAGCTGTGAATATCACTATCTTTCAAAAAAATTTTTCTAAGGTTTATTGAAAACATAACAAGAAATATTTTTAGTTGAAAAATTTCAGATCTATCAGGGTATTTCTCCATTATGAAATTAAAGTAACTTTCTGAATTTTCAATTTCATTTTNATCAAAATTTGGATAGAANCTGCTAAAAATCAATTTAAANGACTTAGAAATCCTTNTNTTCATACTGTTTATTGTACTAANTCCAATTAAGGTTNGAATTTTGTATTTCAATTTCTAGTATTTATGCACTTNACAAAGTGGAGATATGANGTATTTAGTNAATTATAATTTGNCTATGGCTGATAAAGATAATACTTTTTCCACAAATCAGATAAGAAAAATTTCACAATGTCATAGTTCTTTAGGAAAAAAAACAAGATTAGCTAGTCCAAAACTAGACAGATGGAAAGATTTAAATAGAGCTATTGTTGATTGGATTAATAATGATGCTTTAGAAGAAATGTCGATAAAGGTAGCCGAAGAAAATAATTTTCAATTTTATGACCCTATTCAACGAAAAATCCTTTCAGACTTATTTGCTAGATTTAGAGCAATATATCCTAAAAAAGGTTTTAATTTTAATCACGAATATCTAGTTAAAGAGGTAACAAAAGAGATTGAAGGTGAAGAGTACGGAATAACAACTCATTTTGCTTTCGAGTTTGAGGATAAAGAACAATTTGAATACGTTAGATTGAAAACAGCACATGATCCTGAGCCTGAATTAATTGATAGAGCAATAATTACAAAACTTAAATCCGATAATGAAAACTTCTACACGGCTGCCATTGAACTTGATGATTTAATTGAGATTGATTTACTAGAAAATCCGGATGACATTATCGAAGAATACTTCAATACTTTAGAGGAATATTTGGTTGAAAGAAAAAAAAGAAACCCAGGAAAGCAGTGTGATTACTGTGATCAAGCATCGAGATGTGGTCAGTTCCCCTTAATAAGTCAAGACAAGCTAACAAACAGAGTAAGAGAAGTTAAAATTTCAAAAACAAATTTAGTAAAACTCTCAAACTGTGAGAGACGAGCTGCATGGAATGTTCAATACGGTCTTCCACGAGAAGACTACATTGAATATGAATCTGAATCTCAAGCTACTAAGTTTCATCAATTTTCACAAAAGTTACTGGTTGATAATGATAAATTTTCTGAAAAAAATAATATAGAAAGCTTTAATGTTTTGACAAAAGAAGAAGATAACGTTACACAAGAACAACTTTACTTAAAATATCAACAATTAGTTTCTAAATTAGCTAATTATCAAGATTTAAAAATCAAAGAATCAGAATATATTTTAGGCTTCACTTGTATTACTGAAGGAAAAGGACTTAGAGATGGAAAAGTTGTTAATCAAAAAGTAGCTACAATCTTTACCGGCAAATCTGATTTAGCAGGACGGTTGGGGAGTGTTCCGATAATTATTGAATTAAAAACTAGACCTGAAATACCTGAAGATTTACTTGAAGCACAATTGTATGCTTTAGGAGCTTCTCAATTAATGAAATCAGAAAAAGAGATCATCGTGATGCATATTTATGTTACCGATAATTCAGCTTCAGTGAAAGAAAGAAGGTTTGGATCGAGTGAGATTGAATCTGCTAAGTCAAAATTTCAAGATATAGCTAAAAAACCAGCTTCATGGATTCCTTTCAACTCACTTAGCCCAAAGTTCAATGTTGGTGAGTGGTGTAATCATTGTGAATTTAAATCTACATGTGGTGAATTTAGATAAGATAGTCTTAAGATGAAGTAAAATATATAATTGAATTTATGGATCTTTCAAAAACACATATCGAATTAGTTAAAAAAGTTTACGAATCACTTGAATCAAATATTGCAGCTTTCAAAGAAAGAAAAGGTAATAGTCTAACTCTTGCTGAAAAAATTTTATATGGTCATTCAAAAAATGTTGATGAAATTTCTTTAAAAAGAGGTGAAGATTTTGGAGATTTTCAACCTGATAGAGTAGCAATGCAGGACGCAACTGCTCAAATGGCTTTGCTACAATTTATGCAAGCTGAATTACCAGAAACAGCAGTACCAACCACTGTTCATTGTGATCATTTAATTCAAGCTTATGAAGGTGCAAACAGCGACTTAAAAGTAGCAAATAAAGCACATAAGGAAGTATTTGATTTTCTAAGATCTGCATCTGAAAAATTTAACATAGGCTTTTGGGGACCAGGTGCAGGTATTATTCACCAGGTAGTTTTGGAACAGTACGCTTTCCCTGGAGGAATGATGATTGGTACCGATAGCCATACTCCGAATGCAGGTGGTATAGGAATGATTGCTATTGGAGTTGGTGGTGCAGATGCAGTTGATGTTATGGCGGGTATGCCTTTTAATACAAAAATACCAAAACTAATTGGAGTCAAGTTAACTGGAACACTCAATGGCTGGGCTGCACCAAAAGATATAATCTTAAAGGTTGCTGAAATTTTAACTGTCAAAGGAGGTACCAACTCTATTGTTGAGTATTTTGGTGAAGGCACAAAGTCTATCTCAACGACTGGAAAGGCAACAATTACAAATATGGGTGCAGAAATTGGTGCTACATGTTCAATTTTTCCATTTGACGAAAAAGGAGAAGATTATTTAAAAGCAACTGGAAGAAGTGATATCGCTTCTTTAGCAAATGAAAATATGCACTTGCTAACAGCAGATGAAGATGTTTTATTATCACCTGAGGATTACTTTGATCAAGTAATTGAAATTAATCTTGATAGTCTTGAACCACATATTGTTGGACCACACACTCCAGATTTAGCTCGACCTGTTTCAAAATTAAAAGAAGATGCACACGAAAATAATTATCCATTACAAATTTCAAATGCTCTCATTGGTTCGTGTACTAACTCTTCTTATGAAGACATCGGTAGGGCAGCATATATAGCTAGAGAAGCAGCAAGTAAAGGTTTAAAGGCAAAGATTCCTTTGATGGTAACCCCTGGCTCAGAGGTGACTAGAGCAACAATTGAAAGAGATGGGTATCTAAAAGATTTAGAGGCAATTGGTGCAACGGTTCTTGCTAACGCGTGTGGTCCTTGCATCGGACAGTGGAAACGAGACGATATTAAAGATGGTGATACAAATACAATTGTTTCGTCATACAATAGAAATTTTCCAGCAAGAAACGATGGCAACAAAGCAACATTGTCTTTCATAGGCTCTCCAGAATCAGTTATTGGATTAGCTTTAGGAGGAACTCTTGAATTTAACTTTTTAAGCGATACGTTAATAAATGATGATGGACAAGAAGTTAAATTAACGCCGCCAGTTGCAGAAGAGTTACCAGAAAAAGGTTTTGAATCTACACTGGATGGTTTCATTCAGCCAAAGGAAGATGTCGATGTAGACATAGTTATTGACAGTAATTCTGAAAGATTGCAAGCTCTAACTCCTTTTGATGCTTTTAATGAGAACAATTATGTTCAAATGACGGTCATTATGAAAGCAGTCGGAAAGTGTACTACTGACCACATTTCTCCTGCTGGTAAATGGTTGAAATTTAGAGGTCATTTAGAAAATATATCTCAAAATTTATTTATTGGTGTAAATAACGCATTTACAGAAGAATCTGGCACGGGTGTTAATGTCTTAAATAATGAAATAATGACATTGCCTGATCTTGCAAAGTCTTATCATGAAAATAATATCAACTGGATTGCAATTGGAGATGAAAATTATGGAGAAGGTTCTTCAAGAGAACATGCCGCCATGGAGCCAAGGTTTAGAGGTTGTAAAGTTGTTTTAGTTAAAAGTTTTGCAAGAATCCATGAAGCGAATTTAAAAAAGCAAGGAATATTACCACTTACATTTGAAGATAAGTCAGATTATGAAAAAATAGATCAAAATGATAAATTAACAATTAGTAATCTGGAAAATCTTAAACCTGGAAGTACCGTCACTATTTCAATAGAAAAAGAGGATGGTACAAGTATAGAAATTGAAACTAATCACTCACTTTCTGATGAACAAATAAAATGGTTTGAGAGTGGTTCAGCTTTAAATTTTATTAAATCAAATTAATGGAAGATTTCTCAGAAAAAATCCAAAAACTAAGAAATGAATACAGTGACTTAAGCCTTAACGTTTCTGATTTAAATTCAAATCCAATATCACAATTCACTAAATGGCTTGATGAAGCAATTGAAACAAAAATCTATGAGCCTAATGCAATGGTTTTAGCAACTGTAGATGAAAATACTCCAAGATCTAGATATGTATTGTTTAAAAACATCGATAATGATGAATTAATATTTCATACTAATTATGAAAGCCCAAAGGCAAAGGAAATTTTTGCAAATCCTAATGTATCAGGTATTTTTTACTGGGCCGAAATCCATAGACAAGTGAGATTTTCAGGTAAAGCAGAAAAAGCAAGTGCTGAAATATCTGATGAATATTTTAAAACAAGGCCTAGAGGTGGACAACTAAGTGCCTGGGCATCAGAACAAAGTAAAATTATTCCATCAAGAGAAATTGTTACAGATAAGATTAAAGAGCTTGATAATGAATATTTGAACACAGAGATTCCTAGACCTGAATTTTGGGGTGGATTTTCTATTAAAGTTAATTATTGGGAATTTTGGCAGGGCAGAAGAAATAGAACGCATGACAGGTTTTGCTATAACCAAGACGGTAATACGTGGAATATAGAAAGGATGTCTCCATAATGAGGCCAATTAAAGTAACAAAAAATTTTATTAACTCAGCAGAAAACTCAGTTTTATACGAATCAGGCAATACAAAAGTTTTAGTTACAGTATCTGTATCTACCAAACTGCCAGATTGGTTGCAAAATTCTGAAAAAGGTTGGGTAACAGCAGAATACAACATGCTTCCAGGATCATCTGGTAATCGTATTTCAAGAAAGTCATTTGAAAGTGGACGATCTAAAGAAATTTCTAGATTGATTGGTAGATCTTTAAGAGCTGTATGTACGTTAGGTGTAATCAATGGATATTCATTTACTGTAGACTGTGATGTCCTGGAGGCAGATGGTGGTACTAGAACGGCTTCTATTAACGGTGCATGGATAGCTTTGAATGATACATTTGAAAAAATGATTCAAGAAAATAAACTAATCCAAAACCCATTATCTAGCAAAGTTGGAGCACTGTCTGTTGGAATTGTAGACGGGGAATTAGTTGCTGATTTAGATTATGAAAACGATTCCAAAGCTGAAGTAGATTTAAATTTAGTTTTAAATCAAGATTTTGATATTTTAGAAATACAAGGAACTGCAGAAGGTAAACCATTTTCAAAATCACATTTGGATAACTTATTTGAATTAGCAAAAGAAAATATTGAAGAAATATTTAAAATTCAAGATATAAATTAAGTTAAATAATGAAAATTCTTTTTGCTAGTCAAAATAAAAATAAACATTTAGAAATGTCTGATTTATTTTTAGAACACTCAAAAACACATGAGTTGGTGATGGCAAATAAAGATTTGAATGTAATTGAAGACAAAGAAACTATTGATGAAAATGCAAAAAAGAAAGCCTTGGAGTATTTTGAATTTTTTAAAATGCCAGTAATTTCTGATGATTCTGGTTTATTTATCGAAGCACTTAATGGTGCACCAGGTGTATATTCTGCTAGATACGCAGGTGAGTCTTCGACTCACGAACAAAATATAGAAAAAGTTTTAGAGTTGTTAAAAAATGAAAATAATAGAAATGCAAAATTTCAAACAGTTTTATGTTTTTACGATGGTTCGGAGTTTTTGTATTCTCACGGAGTGCTTGAAGGAAGCATAACTTATCAGCCAAGAGGTAGTAATGGTTTTGGTTATGATCCAATTTTTGAAGTTAGAAACTCTACTCTTGCAGAGATGAGTAGAGATGAAAAATCAGAAATAAGTCACAGAAAAAATGCTTCAGTTAATATGATTGAGTTACTAAATGAAATTTAAATCAGTCTACAGTTTTTTAATCTTATTTTTATTTTTTTCTGCCTGTGAAGTTAAATGGGATATGGAAATCACATTTAATGAAGATCTTTCTGGAAGTTACAATATAGCTGTTCTAATTGACCAGGAAGCTCAACTTTATGCTGCAGATACTGGGCAGTCTTCTATAGGCGGACTTGATGCAATATTAGCAAACCTTCCTGAGGGGTTTGGATCTAGTATTTATCAAGAGGGAGATTTTTTAGGAATATTGATTAGGAATAACTTTAATGACGTTAGTGAGCTTGAATCTCAATTTGCACTTCTTGAATCAGAAGAAAACTCAGCTTTACTTCTTTTACCAATAGAAGATATTGACTTTCTAATTGATGAAAGACACCTTACAGTGAGCGGTAAGTTTGCTGAAATATTTGTTACAGATGATGAAAATTTGGAGGGCTTTAAACGAATATTTGATGGTCAACTTTCAATTAAAGTGCCAGGTGAAATTTTAGAACCTCAGCTGAATGAAATTGTAAACAATACAATAATTTTTGAAAATGATGGTTTATCTGTAAAAACTTTTGAGCTTGTAACAAGAACAAAGCCTTTAATTTCTCAACAAAATCTAATTATTATTCTTTTTATAGTACTTAGTGTTGTCTATTTTTTTGTTAGACAAAAAAACAAAAAGAAGTAAGATTGCATATATGCAAAAAATTATAATTATTGTTTAGTAGCAACGAATTAAACGTTGTTACCCTTGCTTTGCAAGGGTTTTTTTTTAGATATGAAGATTGATATATTTGACACTACATTAAGAGATGGCTTTCAGCAGGAAGGTATTTCACCTTCTGTAAAGGATAAATTAGCTATTGCCAAACTTCTTGATTCACTAGGTGTATCTTTCATAGAAGGAGGTTGGCCAGGAGCTTCTCCTAAAGAGGAAGAGTTTTTCAATAGAGCTAAAACTGAATTAAATTTAAATTCTGCAAAGTTGGTTAGCTTTGGTTCAACACGAAAGCTTGATATAGATGTTGATAAAGACCCTCAAATAGAAGCTCTAATAAATGCAGGAACAGATTTTGTGTGTATTGTTGGTAAATCATCAAAGCTACATATAACTAAAGCAATCCAGGCAACCATTGAGGATGCAATCCAAATGGCAATAGATTCAATTCAGTACTTATCAGAAAATAATAAAACAGTCTTTTTTGATGCCGAACACTTTTTTGACGGTTTCAAAGAAGATTCAAATACAAGTTTAAAATTTTTGGACTCAGTTCTTCAAACAGAGCTAGACACTTTTGTTTTATGTGATACTAATGGTGGTACGTTACCTGATGAAGTTCATGAAATAATATCTAAAGTTAATTCCGAATTTCCATCTGCTAATTTTGGTGTACATTTTCAAAATGACAATGGTTGTGCTGTTGCGAATTCCTTAGTTGCAGTTGAATTAGGGGTTAAACATGTACAGGGAACAATTAATGGATATGGTGAAAGAACCGGCAATGCAGATTTGTGTACATTGATACCAAACTTATCACTAAAGAAAGATTATGAAACAATTCCTAAGGATTCATTAAAACAATTAACGCCTATTGCTAATCATATTGCTGAACTTGTAAATGTCTCTATAGATTCTAGGCATCCATATGTTGGATCATCAGCATTTACCCACAAAGCTGGTCTTCATGCATCTGGAATGGCTAAAGACAGTTCTCTATACGAACATGTTGATTCCTCTCTTGTCGGCAATTTTACAAGAACTACAGTTTCTGAATTAGCTGGAAGAGCAAGTGTTTTAACTAAAGCAGAAGAATTTGGAATTAACTTTGATAATGAAAATGCAAAAAAATTAATTGAAAATGTTCAAAACTTAGAACATGTAGGTTATCAATTTGAAGCAGCTGATGCTTCTCTATTTATACTTATGAACAAAATTATTGGAGTAGAGCCAACTTTTTTTGAGTTTGAAAGTTTCAGAGTATTTTCAGAGCGTCGCAATTCTGAAAATGTAGTGTCTGAAGCAGTATGCAAAATTATTGTAAATGAAAACAGGTATGTTAAAACAGGAGAGGGAGTTGGTCCTGTTGATGCATTGGCAAAAGCATTGACATATTCACTTGAAAAAGACTATCCAAAAGTAAATGAGATTAAGCTAATAGATTATAAAGTTCGAATAATTGATTCTTCAGATGGTACTGAAGCTAGAACAAGAGTTTTAATAGAGTTTTCAGACACAAATAGAAAATGGAGCACAGTTGGAGTTCATGAAAATATAATAAATGCTTCATGGAATGCATTGTGTGATGGATTTAACTACTTTTTTATGACCTCATAGATAGATTTTCGCTCTTCTAAGCATTTATAATTAAATTGGAGGGAACATGAGTGAAAAAATAGAAAATCTTCTAAATGAAGATAGAAAATTTAAACCATCTAACAAACTTTCTAGCAATGCCAATGCAACAAACGATTGGTTCGACCAAGCGAATCAAGACAGATTAGAATTCTGGAAAAAACAAGCACTCGAAAGAATCTCTTGGTTTAAAGAGCCTACAGAAGTTTTGGATGATTCAAATCCACCATTTTATAAATGGTTTAAGGATGGCGAATTAAATTTATCATATAATTGCTTAGATAGACACCTTGAAAGTGATGGCGATAGAGTTGCCTACTATTGGGAAGGTGAACCTGGCGATACACAAATAATTACCTATCGAGATCTTTATGAAAGAGTTTGTAAGCTATCCAATGCTTTAAAAAAACTTGGTGTGAGTAAGGGCGATAGAGTTGCAATTTACCTTGGTATGACTCCTGAAATAGTTGTTTCCATGCTTGCATGTGCAAGGATAGGTGCAGTTCATTCAGTAGTTTTTGGTGGGTTTTCCTCAGAAGCACTTGCAGACAGAATAAATGATGCAGAAGCAAAAATTGTAATTACAGCAGATGGTGCTTGGAGAAGGGGAGAAATAGTACCACTAAAAGATAATGTCGATGGTTCGCTTGAGCTAACAAACTACATTGAAAATGTAATTGTTGTTAAAAGAACCAATCAAGAAGTAAATATGGTTGATGGTCGTGATCATTGGTACGAAGACTTAGTTGTGGATGAGCCTGCTGAGTGCGAACCTGAAGTAATGAATGCAGAAGACATGTTATATATTCTCTACACTTCTGGTACAACAGCTAAACCGAAAGGAATTGTTCATACTCAAGCCGGTTATTTAACCGGAGTTACCACAACTCACTATGAAGTGTTTGATATAAAAGAAGATGACATATATTGGTGTGCCGCAGATTGTGGTTGGGTTACTGGACATAGCTATATTGTCTATGGTCCTTTAGCTAATAAAACTACAAGTGTTATGTACGAAGGTGCCCCTAATGCACCTGATGAAAAAAGACTTTGGAGCATTATTGAAAAATATAAAGTAAATATTTTTTATACAGCTCCTACTGCAATAAGAGCATTTATGAAATGGGGTGTAGAGCATCCTCAATCACATGATCTAACTTCTCTAAGACTGTTAGGTAGTGTTGGTGAGCCAATAAACCCTGAAGCTTGGATGTGGTATCACAAATATATTGGAAATGAAAATTGTGCGATAGTAGACACTTGGTGGCAAACAGAGACAGGATCAATTATGATATCACCTTTACCTGGAGTTACAGAAACAAAGCCGGGTTCAGCATGTGGACCGCTTCCAGGCATTGATTCAATAATTATTGATAATGATGGTAATGAAGTGGGAAATGGAGAAGGAGGTTTTTTAGCAATTAAAACTCCTTGGCCATCAATGTTAAGGACAGTTTATGGTGATGATGAAAGGTTTCTAGATACTTACTGGTCACAACATCAAGGTTTATATTTCGCAGGAGATGGCGCAAAATATGATGATGATGGTTATGTCTGGCTATTAGGTCGGGTTGATGATGTAATGAATATTTCTGGACATAGGATCTCTACTGCAGAGGTGGAAAGTGCACTAGTTTCACATAATTCAGTTGCTGAAGCAGCAGTAATAGGAAGAAGCGATGATATTACAGGAGAAGCCATTGCTGCGTTTGTTACATTAATAGGAGATGTAGAAGGCAATAATGAAATCATTTCAGAACTAAGACAACATGTAAGCGATAAAATTGGTCCTATTGCTAAGCCAAAAAGCATTGTAATTACAGCTGATTTGCCAAAAACTAGAAGTGGAAAGATTATGAGACGATTACTAAAAGATATCTCAGAAGAAAGAAAGCTTGGTGATGTTACAACGCTAGCAAACGCAGATATAGTTTCAGAATTACAAACTCGTGCATCAGAGTCAGACGATGAATGAAAGAACATTTTCTTGGGGCTTAAAAGATGATGCCGTTCAACATTTAGTTGGTTTAAACAGAAGTGAAAGGATAGATTTTTTTCTGAATTTACCAATTGAAAATGTACCAATTGGGTCAATGATGGGATTTTCAAAAATAGAAATTGACGAAAAAAGGCCAGGTATCATTTTCTGTTACTCCTAGNGGGTATCACTANAATCCTTTAGGTACAGTTCACGGTGGTNTAGCAGCAACTATCTTAGATTCTTGCAACAGTATAAGTGCAAATTGTCAGCTAGATAGTGGGTTCTTAACAATGACAGCAGATATTAGAGTAAATTACCTTCGACCCATGACTGAATCAACTGGAGAAGTTACAGCAAAGGGAAAAATAGTAAAAGCGGGTAGAAAAGCTATCTTTGTTTATGGAGAGCTTAAAGATAGTGATGGCAAGATTTATGCAACTGCTTCCTCAACTGAACTTGTAATTTCAGCTACAAATAACTAGTCANAGTGCGGATGAGAGGAGTCGAACCTCCACGAGCAAAGCTCACTGGATCCTAAATCCAGCGCGTCTACCAGTTCCGCCACATCCGCTAAAATGTCGCGTGGGTCGCCGGGGACTTGAACCCCGAACCTGCGGATTAAGAGTCCGTTGCTCTGCCAAATTGAGCTAGCGACCCTTTTTAAAGATTAACTTAGATTATGATAATTAGGTAAAAATTTTTTATACTAATTCTTTTATAAAACAGTTAGTATGAATTAATAATAAATTTCGGGCTGTGGCTCAGCTTGGCTAGAGCGCCTGGTTTGGGACCAGGAGGTCGTGAGTTCGAATCTCACCAGCCCGACAACCTGCGGGTGTAGCTTAATGGCAAAGCTCCAGCCTTCCAAGCTGGCTATGAGGGTTCGATTCCCTTCACCCGCTCTGAGAGCTCTCGTAGCTCAAATGGATAGAGCAACAGACTTCTAATCTGTAGGTTGTAGGTTCGAGTCCTACCGAGAGCGCTGTGGTGATCGTAGCTCAGTTGGTTAGAGCGCCTGGTTGTGGTCCAGGAGGTCGCGGGTTCGAATCCCGTCGGTCACCCTAGTTTTTAGGAGAAAAATGAAATATAAAGTTAAAAAAGAATCTGAGTTTGAAAAAAATATAGAAATTTCAATTAATTTTGATGATCTAGANNATAAAAAGTCTGATGCAATTTCAAAAATTAGTAAGTCATTAAAAGTCAAAGGTTTTAGGCCAGGAAAAATACCTTCAAATATAGTTATCAGAGAAGTTGGAGAGGATTATATTTTAGAGGAATCTGTAGATCTATATTTACCCGAAAAAATATTTGAAATTTTGAAATCTGAAGAAATAAATCCTGCAACTAGACCAGTAATAAAAGAGATGAAAAAAGAAAAAGACAGTTTCAAAGTAGATGTACTTGTAACATTATGGCCTACACTATCAAAACTTCCAAAGTTAGACCAAACAGTTGAGGTAGAAAGTATTGCACCCACTGATGAGGAAATTAATGAACAAGTCGACAGAGTCAAAATGCAATTTGCAGATGTTTCAAAAGTTGAGAGACCAGCAAAAGCAGGAGATTTTGTATTAATGAATGTTAGTGGTCAGGAAAACAACAAAGAATTAGAGAATTTCAATTATCAAGATTTTTTATATGAAATGGGTAGCAATAGTCTCACGCCTGTTTTAGATTCCAAATTAGAAGGTGTATCCTCTGGTGCAATTGTTAAGTTCAATGACAATATTCCTTCACTGGGTAAGGAAAATATTGAAATTTCTGTGTTANTAAAAGAAGTAAAAGAAAAAGTTGAACCTGACTTGACGGATGAGTGGATATCTTCAGTAACAGAATTTGATAGTNTTGAGCAAATGAAAAGTGAACTTACTAAAAATATTGAAAATGTTAAAAAACGACAAGTTGCTAATCAATATCAAAGCTTGCTTACATCGAAGTTAATTGAAGAATCAAAATTAGAACTACCTGAACAACTTGTAATTGCAGAAATGGACAGCATTTTGCAAAATTTTATGAATGAATTAAAGCAAAATAATATAAAAATTGAAGACTATTTACAAATTACGGGTTTAACGGAAGAGGCTTTACAAGAAGATTTAAAAAACCAAGCAACAAGGAATCTTTCCATGGTTGTAATCCTTGATAAAGTTATTGAAGATGAGAAACTTGAGCTAGGCGAAACTGAAATCAAATACATTGATGAACATATGTCAACGCATAATGACAACGAGGTAGACAATGCAAGTCATAGATTAAATTTAGAGTCAGAATCCTTAAGAAACAAGGCAATGTTACATGTATTACAACAAGGCGTTTCCATNGATAAGAATGGTGAAAAAGTATACCTACAGGATGTATACAATCAAGATATAGAAACAGGAGAGGAAGAATAACATGAAAGAATTACCATCAAACTATGTTATCCCTACAGTTATAGAAAATACTAATAGGGGAGAAAGAGCTTTTGATATATACTCAAGACTTTTAAAGGATAGAATTATATTTTTAGGAACACCAATAGACGATGGTGTAGCAAATTCAATTATGGCTCAATTACTTCATTTAGAGTCCGAAGATCCTGATAAAGATATTTTTATGTACATTAATTCTCCAGGAGGATCTATAACTTCTCTATTTACAATTTATGACACCATGAAATACATTAAGCCTGATATTTCTACTGTTTGTATGGGATTAGCAGCTTCTGCAGCTTCAGTAATACTAGCTGGAGGTACAAAAGGTAAAAGATATAGCCTTCCAAATGCAAGAATTATGCTCCACCAACCATCTGGTGGTATGGAGGGTACAGTTGCAGATATGGAAAGAAATTTTGACTTAATAGTGTCTATGAGAACACAATTGAATGGTTTGTTAGCTGATTTTACTGGTCAAGATGTTGAAAAAGTCGCTGAAGATACAGATAGAGATTTTTGGATGACCGCGCAAGAAGCCAAAGAATACGGTATAGTAGATGAGGTGCTAATTCAGAGGGAGTTAGCCGAAAAATAACTTAATACAACAGGGTAGTTAAAAATGGCTAATAAAGATACTAATCAAGCGCTTAAGTGTAGCTTTTGCGGAAAATCTCAAAAACAAGTAATCAAACTCATTGCTGGACCAGGTGTTTATATATGTGATGAATGTATTGAACTTTGTGTTGAAATAATAGAAGAAGAAAAAGTCGAGAAATTAGAAACTACAAATGAAGAGTTTCTACCTTTACCAAAAGAAATTAATCAGTCGTTAAATGAATTTATTATTGGACAAGACGAAGCCAAAAAGACATTATCTGTTGCTGTGTATAACCATTACAAGAGAATTTATAAAGGTGAGCAAGTAGATAGTGATCTTGAAATTCAAAAATCAAACGTTTTACTTTTAGGACCTACTGGAAGCGGTAAAACACTCTTAGCACAAACTTTAGCGAAAACTCTCAATGTACCGTTTGCCATCGCTGATGCAACCACTCTTACTGAAGCAGGTTATGTTGGTGAAGATGTTGAAAATATTTTGCTCACTTTGATTCAAGCTGCTGATTATGACATCAAAAAAGCTGAAAGAGGAATAATTTATATTGATGAAATTGACAAAATTACACGAAAATCAGACAACCCTTCTATCACAAGAGATGTCTCTGGTGAAGGTGTCCAACAAGCTTTATTGAAAATCTTAGAGGGCACAAGTGCACAGGTTCCTCCACAAGGAGGCAGAAAGCACCCACAACAAGAGTATTTACAAATTGATACAACAAATATTTTGTTTATAGTAGGTGGAGCTTTTGATGGTCTAGATCAGATTATCAGCAAGCGTTTAGGTGAAAATACTATTGGTTTTAACACAAATCTATCTGAAGTTAAAGAGTTTAACAAAGAAGAATTATATGGTTTTGTTGAACCAGAAGACTTAATAAAATTTGGCTTAATTCCGGAATTTATTGGTAGGTTACCAATCACAACATCAGTTAACGAACTATCAAAAGATGCTTTGGTTGAAATCTTAACAAAACCAAAGAATGCAATAACTAAACAATTTCAAAAAATGTTTACCCTAGATGACATTGAATTAGTTTTTACAGATGATTCTCTAGAAGCCATGGCAGATCTTGCATTAAAGAGAAAGACTGGTGCTAGAGGTTTGAGGTCGATACTTGAAAAAATACTCTTAGATCAAATGTATGAGTCTCCATCTAGAAAAGACATAACCAAAATAATCATTGATAAAGAAAATGTTACTGATGATATTGCACCAAAAATGGTACTGAAAGAGTCAAAAGACGA
>BB_Man_B_Liq_inBBDRAFT_1000074_pt1 | contig 15428 bp, 16 predicted proteins | sample BBManParaguerPR_4_FD_10244 | JGI IMG/M metagenome (IMG submission 10244) | reverse complement strand
CGATTGCCGCGCATTTCGGGCCCAAGCCACTGGCGGGGCGGCGTGTTCTGGTCACCTCTGGTCCGACACATGAACCGATTGATCCGGTGCGCTATATTGCCAACCGGTCATCGGGCGCACAGGGTGCCGCCATCGCGACAGCGCTGCGCGATTTGGGGGCCGATGTGATTTTTGTCACGGGGCCGGCGGATGCGCCAACGCCGCAGGGCGTTACGGAAATTTCCGTGGAAACGGCCGCGCAAATGATGGCAGCGGTTCTAGATCACCTACCTGTTGATGCGGCCGTTTTCGCAGCAGCGGTCGCCGATTGGCGCGTTGAAAATGCGTCATCGCACAAAGTGAAAAAGGTGGCCGGCGCCTTGCCCGAATTAAGCCTGACGGAAAATCCGGATATCTTGGCGCAGGTATCCCAGTTGCAGACCGGTCGTCCTGATTTGGTGGTTGGGTTCGCCGCTGAAACGAACGATGTGATCGAAAACGCCAAGGCCAAGCGCCAGCGCAAGGGGTGCGATTGGATCGTGGCCAATGATGTGTCGCCCGAAACGGGAATTATGGGTGGTTCAGAAAATCAGGTCAGTTTAATTACGGGGGCCGGTGTCACCCCATGGCCACGTCTAAGCAAAACAGAAACAGGGCAAAAATTGGCCCAATCGATTGCCGATCATTTTAACACTGCGGAGCCCCGATGATACATTTGGAAATTCAATGGGCCGAGGGTGCGGATCAAACGCTGGACCTGCCCAGTTATGAAACATCAGGATCTGCAGGCGCCGATTTGCGCGCAAATTTTGCGACAGACCTGCGCGGCAATGGCGTAACCTTGGCCCCCATGCAGCGCGCGTTGATCCCGACGGGGCTATGCATGGCCGTCCCCCAAGGATACGAGGTGCAAATTCGCCCCAGATCCGGTTTGGCCCTAAAACAAGGGTTGTCCATCCCCAATGCGCCCGGCACGATTGACAGCGATTATCGCGGTCAGGTCGGTGTGATCGTGATTAATCTGGGCACGGAAACTGTTCACATCGCACATGGTGACCGGATTGCACAAATGGTTGTGGCCCCTGTGGTGCAGGCCCAGTTTCAGGTTGTGCCGTCCCTAAATGAAACTGCCCGCGGGTCGGGCGGGTTTGGATCAACGGGGAAACATTAATGTTTGCGATTTTCGCAGGGGCGGTGATTTGGTGGATCGTGGCGCGACGATTTGGCGTGCCTGCACGCGTTTTGTGGGTCATGCTTATCGTTGTTTATGTGGCGATTGTTGCGGCGCATTTTGTGTTGCCGCCCACATCGCCGTTGATCATGGCGCTGGGCGGGGATGTGCGGTTATGGGCCGTGATCGGGTTATTTGCCGTGATCATCGCAGGCTATGGCCGTGGACTGGCCTATCTGAAATCGCGATCCATTTCGAACGATGTGGCAGCGCAGCCAAAAACAGGCACATTTTCAGACACAGAATTAAACCGCTATGCCCGCCACATTGTCATGCGTGAAATTGGCGGTGCGGGGCAAAAGAAAATAAAAAACGCACGCGTTCTGGTCATTGGTGCGGGTGGTCTGGGTGCGCCTGCGTTGCAATATCTGGCTGCGGCGGGTGTTGGAACCATCGGGGTGATTGATGACGATGTGGTGGATAATTCCAACCTGCAGCGACAGGTCATTCACCAAGACGCAGCCATCGGTACGCCCAAGGTTTTTTCCGCACAATCCATGATGCAGGCGCAAAACCCCTTTATCACGGTGCAGCCCTATCACCGACGATTGACCGCCGACATCGCCGCCGATCTGTTTGCGGAATTTGACATCATCATCGAAGGGTCTGACAATTTCGAAACCCGTTATCTGGCAAATGCCTGCGCCGTGAAACTGGGCAAGCCGCTGGTTTCTGGCGCGCTTAGTCAATGGGAAGGCCAAATCAGCACCTTTCATCCTGCGACGTCTGGCCCCTGTTATCAATGTGTTTTCCCGCAACAACCCGCCGCAGGTTTGGTCCCCAGCTGTGCCGAGGCTGGCGTTTTCGCGCCGCTGCCGGGCGTGATTGGTACCATGATGGCAGGCGAAGCGATCAAGCTGATTTTAGGGGCGGGTCAACCTTTGATCGGTGAAATGATGATTTATGACGCACTCTATAGCGATGTGCGAAAATTCCGGACCAAGGCAGATGTGAACTGTCCGATTTGTGGATCGGGCGATTTAGCAGACGCTACACTGAATAAGGGATCGTGAGAGATGACAAATATATTGTTACAGCCATGGAATACGCCGTTTGATATTCCCGCCTTTGACAAAATTTCGGATGACGATTTTTTGCCGGCCTTTGAAATTGCGTTGGAACGGAATTTATCCGAAACGCAGGCTATTGCGCAGCAAGAGGCGCCTGCAACCTTTGCCAACACCATTGATGCCATGACGTCGGCTGGACAGGACCTAACCCGTGTCTTGTCTGCGTTCTATGCAATGTCTGGCGCACATAGTAACGAAAAACGCGAAGTGATCATGCGTGAAATGTCGCCTGCTTTGGCGGCACATTCATCGGCAATTTATGCGATGCGCCCTTTGTTCGATCGGGTCAATACGCTTTATGAAAATCGTGCGGATTTGGATTTGACCGCAGAGCAGATGCGCGTTTTGGAATTGACACATCAACAATGGATACGCGCCGGTGCAGGTCTGACAGGTGCGGCCAAAGATAGGATGAAAGAGATCAAGCAGCGCCTGGCCACCCTAGGAACCCAGTTTTCGCAAAATCTGTTGTCAGATGAACGCGATTGGTACATGGAATTGCAGCCCGAGGATTTGACAGGACTGCCGCAGTTTCTGGTCCGTGCCGCACAGGCGGCAGGGGCAGAACGTGGGGTTGATGGGCCGATCATTACGACATCGCGGTCATTGTTGATGCCATTTTTGCAATTCAGCCCTAATCGCGAATTGCGCCGCCAAGCGCAGCGGGCATGGGCCAACCGTGGCGCACGCGGCGGCGATACAGATAACCGCGCGATTGCCGCGGAAAGCATCAATTTACGTCACGAAATGGCGCAGTTGCTGGGATATGAAAATTTTGCCGCCTATAAACTGGAAACAGAGATGGCGAAAAATTCTGACAATGTGCGCCAGCTGTTGATGGACGTTTGGGGCCCAGCGAAATCGCAAGCATTGGCAGATCAAGAGATCTTGACGCAAATGATGCGCGCCGATGGGGTGGATGGCCCATTGCAGCCATGGGATTGGCGGTATTATTCCGAAAAACGCCGCCAAGCGGAACATGATCTGGACGAGGAATTGGTCAAACCCTATTTCCAACTGGATCGCATGATTGATGCCGCCTTTGATTGCGCCAATCGCCTGTTCGGTTTGGAATTCGAACCCGTTGATGTGCCGCTGTATCACCCCGATTGTCGTGCGTGGGCCGTCACGCGGGGGGGCGAACATATCGCGATTTTCATTGGCGATTATTTTGCCCGTGGGTCCAAGCGGTCGGGTGCGTGGTGTTCGGCCATTCAGGCGCAGGCGAAATTTCCCGCTGTCCAATCACCGATTGTGGTCAATGTCTGCAACTTTGCCAAGGATACGCCCGCGCTATTGTCGGCCGATGATGTGCGCACCTTGTTCCATGAATTTGGGCATGCCCTGCATCAGATGTTATCGAATGTGACCTATGAAATGGTGTCCGGCACATCGGTGCCCCGCGATTTTGTGGAATTGCCCAGCCAGCTGTATGAACATTGGGCCATGGTGCCAGAGGTCATGCAAAAACATGCGTTGCATCGTGAAACGGGTGCGCCAATTCCGCAGGATCTCTTGGATCGGGTGATCGGGGCACAAAATTATGACATGGGGTTTTCGACCGTTGAATTTATCGCCAGCGCCATGGTGGATCTGGAATATCACCAAGGTCCGTTAACGGGTGACGTGATGGACCGCCAGGCCGAAATCCTGCGCGATATGGGCATGCCCACGGCCATTGAAATGCGCCATGCGACACCCCATTTTGCCCATGTGTTTTCTGGTGGTTACTACGCCAGTGCCTATTATAGCTATATGTGGGCCGAGGTCATGGACGCCGATGCCTTTGCGGCATTTAGCGAACGACAAAACCCCTTTGACGCGGACATGGCTGCGTCGCTGGAACGCCACATTTTATCCCAGGGTGGATCGCAGCTGCCCCAGGATTTATACATCGCATTCAGGGGTCGTTTGCCCAAGGTAGATGCGTTGTTACGGGGCCGCGGTTTGGCCGCCTAGGCGCACTAAAAATTTTTGAAAAATCTATGGGGCCGGGTGTTGACTCGGCCCTTTTGCTTACCTAACTATGCAGCGTTAGCACTCACACGGGGTGAGTGCTAATAGGTCGAAAGATCTAAACATAGGTTATATTGCTAAGGAGCCTCAGAGATGGCATTGAAACCGCTTCACGATCGTGTGCTCGTTCGTCGGGTAGAAAGCGAAGAGAAAACAGCTGGTGGTCTGATCATTCCAGACAGCGCAAAAGAAAAACCAGCCGAAGGTGTTGTCGTAGCATGTGGCGAAGGCGCCCGCAAAGACAGCGGCGAATTGATCGCTATGGCAGTTAAAGAAGGTGACAAGGTTCTGTTCGGTAAATGGTCCGGCACAGAAGTTACCGTCGACGGCCAAGAGCTGCTGATGATGAAAGAAAGCGACATTATGGGCATCCTATCCTAATTCGCAAACACACTAACGAAATTTATTTAGACGAGGAAATGCACAATGGCTGCTAAAGACGTCAAATTCGGCACAGACGCACGCAATCGCATGCTGCAAGGTGTCAACATCCTAGCGGATGCTGTAAAAGTAACACTGGGCCCCAAAGGCCGTAACGTTGTTCTGGACAAATCGTTCGGCGCACCACGCATCACAAAAGACGGTGTATCTGTTGCCAAAGAAATCGAGCTAGAAGACAAGTTCGAAAACATGGGCGCACAGATGGTAAAAGAAGTCGCGTCTCGTACAAACGACGAAGCGGGCGACGGTACCACAACTGCGACCGTTTTGGCCCAAGCCATCGTAAAAGAAGGCATGAAATCAGTTGCAGCGGGTATGAACCCAATGGATCTGAAACGTGGCATCGACATGGCGACCGCCAAAGTTGTCGAAGCAATCCGCGACATGGCGCGCCCTGTTGCAGACAGCGACGAAGTTGCCCAAGTTGGTACAATTTCCGCCAATGGCGAAGTCGAAATTGGCCGTCAAATCGCAGACGCGATGCAAAAAGTTGGCAACGAAGGTGTGATCACCGTCGAAGAAAACAAAGGTTTGGAAACAGAAACAACTGTTGTCGAAGGTATGCAATTCGACCGCGGTTACCTGTCACCATACTTTGTGACCAACCCAGACAAAATGACTGCAGAGCTAGAAGACTGCATGATTTTGCTGCACGAGAAGAAATTGTCTTCGCTGCAAGCGATGGTTCCATTGCTGGAATCTGTGATCCAGTCGCAAAAACCATTGTTGATCATCGCAGAAGACGTCGAAGGCGAAGCGCTGGCAACTTTGGTTGTCAACAAATTGCGCGGCGGTTTGAAAATCGCAGCTGTCAAAGCACCTGGTTTCGGCGATCGCCGCAAAGCCATGTTGCAAGACATCGCAATCCTGACAGGCGGCCAAGTCATCTCAGAAGATCTGGGCATGAAGCTGGAAAACGTCACGATGGACATGCTGGGCACTGCCAAGAAAGTACAGATCACCAAAGACGAAACAACAATCGTTGATGGCGCTGGCGAGAAAGCAGAAATCGAAGCACGCGTTTCACAAATCCGCGCACAGATCGAAGAGACATCCTCTGATTATGACCGTGAAAAACTGCAAGAACGCGTTGCCAAATTGGCAGGTGGTGTTGCCGTTATCCGCGTCGGCGGCATGACAGAAGTCGAAGTGAAAGAGCGTAAAGACCGCGTTGATGACGCGCTGAACGCGACACGCGCAGCCGTCCAAGAAGGCATCATCGTTGGTGGTGGTGTTGCATTGGTCCAAGCCGTCAAAGGTCTAGAGGGCCTAGAGGGTGCAAACAGCGACCAGAACGCAGGTATCGCAATCGTACGCCGTGCGCTTGAGGCACCTTTGCGTCAGATCGCGGAAAACGCAGGCGTTGACGGCGCAGTTGTTGCCGGCAAAGTTCGCGAAAGCACCGACACATCTTTCGGCTTTAACGCACAAACCGAAGAATATGGCGACATGTTCAAATTCGGCGTGATCGACCCAGCCAAAGTGACCCGTACCGCGTTGGAAGATGCGGCATCCGTTGCCGGTCTGTTGATCACAACAGAGGCGATGATTGCCGACAAACCCGCCAAAGACGGCGGCGCACCTGCAATGCCCGACATGGGCGGCATGGGCGGCATGGGCGGCATGATGTAAGCTGCCAAGCTGAAAAATTTTAGAAAGGGCTCGCTTAGGCGGGCCCTTTTTGTTTACAGAATTTGGGAAATTTGGTTTGATGATCACATTGTTTTGCCCGTCACACCCACATTCATGATGAATAATCCAAAGGTGATCAAACAGATCATACACTTTCTGCAAACGGCGTGTTCCAGCATATCGGCGATTGAACGGGGGCTATGCGCAGGCCTATTGTTTTATTACAGAAAACCCACCTGTTAAATAGCTGGTGTCCGCAGCGTCATCCAACAGCTGTATATTTGCCTCACCACCGATAACTGAATCACCATCATAGAAATCGCCGACCAATTGGCCATAACTGCTGGAATCGATGCCATTCCATTCCAGATTACCATCAAGCGAGACCTCAAACTGCCAGTCGAGTTCTGGGTCGGCGTTTCGGTTTATCGAACCCCCGAAAATTTCAAACTGGCCATCGATTGGTGTGGCGTATTCATCAATGAAATTATTGGCTTGACCTGAAATGGATGTGTTATTGAAATCAATACTCATCGACAATTCGCCCAAGGCGCCATCTTGCGGCGTACCAAGAGCCAAGTGACCAAAGTACATGGCGCTGCCGGTATCTGGAATGGATGGTGCCGGTGTGAATTTTGCGTTGCTAAGGGCGTCCAGCGACTCTTGTGCGTCCAGCCCAATTTCGCCTAGATCGCCGCTGGAGGCAGCTTCAGAAAATTCTCGAATGACTTCTTCATAGGGTTCAGGTTCGACAGGAATCAAATTACACGCGGAGATTAATAGGCATGGTGGGATTAAATATATTGTTTTCATTAGAATGTCCCATTTTGAATGCGAGCAGAATAAAATCCAGTTTAGTAGCGGTCCACGGCAAATTTGTTAAACGTGATACAATTTTGTTTTGATTTTGACCTTTGGTTTGGTCGGTGATATCGGCAAGATAATTCAGGATTGGAACACCGATGCAGCTGACATTTCATAATTCTCAGGTCTTATTTGACGGCGATTTGGTCCAAAGGTCGTTTTCTGCCGATGGGGGTATCATAACCTTTGACGCCGTGGGGCGGCGAATTGATCTGTCTGGTTTTATGATCTTGCCGGGGATTGTCGACATACATGGCGACGGGTTTGAACATCATCTGGCCAAACGGCGTGGGATGTTGAAAGACATCCAAACTGGCCTGCGCGCGGCCCATGCGGAATTGGCGTCAAACGGGATCACCACCGCCGTCATGGCCCAGTTTTTCAGCTGGGAAGGCGGCATGCGTGGCCCCGAATTCGCCGGTGTGTTGTTGCCCGCACTGCAGGAATTTCAACGCACTGTGCCAACTGCTTTGGTGGCGCAGTTGCGTATGGAAATTCACATGACGGACCAATATGATCAATTTTTGGGTTTGGTGCGCGATTATAACGTGCCTTATGTGGTCTTTAACGATCATTTACCGCACGAAGCCCTGCGCAAAGGCAAAAAACCCCCGCGCCTGAATGGCCAAGCATTGAAAGCCAAACGCAGCCCTGACCAACATCTGGCCATGTTGCAGAAATTGCATGATCAACACACGCAGGTTATGGCCGGTTTGCCTGCATTTGCCACCCGTTTGCTGGATCAGGGGTGTCGGTTGGGCAGCCACGATGATCACACGCCTGAACAACGGGCAACATATGCAGCAATGGGTGCGCATATCTGCGAATTTCCCGAAACCCGCGCGGCGGCGGCGGCGGCCCGGGGGCCTGTATTAATGGGGGCACCAAATTTTGTGCGCGGTGGATCGCACAAGGATAATGTATCCGCCGTTGACTTGGTGGCTGATGATTTGGTGACAGCTTTGGCCTCGGATTATCATTACCCATCTTTGTGGGCAGCAATGCAGCAAATTGCAGATACGCGCGGCTGGGGCTATGCCAGCAGGCTGGTTTCGGCAGGGCCAGCCGGGGTATTGGGGCTGGATGACCGTGGAACCCTTGCCGTTGGTAAACGTGCAGATTTCATCGTCGTGCATCGCGACAAAATGCAGATTCAAGGCACCTTTGCGGCGGGCAAACCGACGTTTGTGACAGGCGAATTGGCCGAACGTTTTCTTGCCCTGTAAACGCATTGATCGGAACGCCCCGCGGGGCCAGTTATGGCACCGCAGCGCACAAGCGCCCTAAATGGGGGCGCAGGGCGCTACTCTGCCCGTGTAATCACACGATTGAAGTGACCCATTTTGCGACCCACCTTTACATCGGCTTTACCATAAAGGTGTAGGGACACATCAGGGGCTGCAACCAACTCAGGCAATCGGTCCATGTCGTGACCGATCAGGTTTTCCATGACAACATCACTGTGTCGCGTGCCATCGCCCAGGGGCCATCCTGCAACGGCGCGGATGTGTTGTTCGAATTGATCGATTGCGCAGCCATTTTGTGTCCAATGGCCAGAATTATGGACCCGTGGCGCAATTTCATTCACGATCAATCCGGCGGGTGTTACGAACAATTCAACGCCCATCACGCCCACATAATCCAAGGCCCGCAGGATCTGCCCCGTCAGCAATACTGCATCCATCCGCTGGTGCGCGGTCAAGTTTGCGGGAACCGTAGTGGTGTGCAAAATCCCGTCGCGATGCACGTTTTCACCGGGGTCATAGCAGGACACTTCGCCATTCATCCCCCGTGCACCGATTACGGACACCTCATGTGTGAAATCAACAAATCCCTCTAGGATGGCGGGCGCGCCGGCCATATCGTCAAGGGCCGCTGCCACATCATCGGCTGATTTAATGCGGGCTTGGCCCTTGCCATCATAGCCAAAGCGGCGTGTTTTCAAAATCGCCGGCATCCCAATGCGCGTCGCCGCGTCCTGTAGATCCGCCAGCGTATCAACCGCCTGATAGGGCGCCGTTTTCAGGCCAAGATTGTTCAGAAACTCTTTTTCTGTCAATCGATCCTGGGACACGCGCAGCGTTTCACGATTGGGATGGATCTGGCAAAATCCCTCTAGGATATCCAGCGCCGATGTCGGGATGTTTTCGAATTCATAGGTAATCACATCAACCGATTTGGCAAATTTTTCCAACGCAGCCGCATCATCATAGGCGGCTTGAAAATGATAATTTGCCACATGGGATGCAGGGCAATCGCCGCCGGGTTCGAAAATACAGGTTTTGAATCCCAAACGACTGGCCGCAACGGACAACATGCGCCCCAACTGTCCGCCGCCCAGAATTCCAATTGTCGCGCCTTGTTTCAGCATTTATTCGTCTTTCGGTTCGTCTGGGATCGACGCAGACAGCGCTGCGCGCCACGCGTCCAATCGCAGGGCCAGGTCGGCGTCCTGTAATGCCAAAATACCCGCGGCCATCAAACCAGCATTTGCTGCGCCCGCGGCACCGATGGCCATGGTCGCGACGGGGTATCCTTTGGGCATTTGCACGATAGAATACAGGCTGTCGACCCCTGACAGTGCCTTGGTCTGGACCGGCACGCCAATCACGGGAACGCGCGTTTTTGACGCCATCATTCCGGGTAGGTGTGCGGCGCCGCCAGCACCGGCAATAATAACCTGCAGTCCCCGATCCGCGGCCGATTTGCCATAGTCCCACAACCGATCAGGGGTGCGATGGGCCGATACAATCTTGGTTTCATAGGCGATGCCCAATTCGTCCAGAATATCAGCAGCCAAGTTCATGGTCGGCCAATCGGATTGGCTGCCCATAATGATACCGACGGGGGGTGTGTGTGACATGTTCATCGCCCTGTTGCCCATATAAAGCCGGCACTATAGTGATCTGGCTGATTTATGCAATAATATCGGGGGTTAATCTGTCCTCGATCAGGGCGATTTTGTCCTTCAGCATCAACTTTTTTTTCTTGAGGCGCTGCAAGGTCAGCTGATCTGCCGTGCCCTTTTCAACCAATGCCGTGATCGCGTCATCCAAATCACGGTGTTCCTGGCGAAACACCTGCAATTCAAAACGCAGGACATCATCTGATTTCATCGAAAATTCTGTTGGCGCGTTCATTGCGATCCTCTGAATCATTGAGGGTCCATAATACAAAACACAATGCGGTCTGCATAGCCCTTGCATTTCGTAAAATTCGGACCCATATTTTTATAAGGCCGCCAGACTGGGGCCAGAATTCTGGACTGTCGCTTGAATAAGGACGTGTCAATGACAAAACTGACATTGGGAACATACCCACATATGCTGGGTTTCGAACAATTGGAACGCCTGCTGGAACGCGCTGCGAAATCCGGCAACGAAGGTTATCCCCCCTATAACATCGAACAAACATCAAACCGGTCCTATCGCATTACGCTTGCGGTTGCCGGGTTTTCGGAAAACGATTTGGCGATCACTGTTGAGGATCGGCAATTGGTCATTCGGGGACGTCAGCGCGACGATGTACAGGACCGTGTGTTTTTGCACCGCGGCATCGCGGCCCGCCAGTTTCAGCGATCATTCGTATTGGCCGATGGTGTGGATGTGGGCGACGCGATCATGGAAAACGGATTGTTGCATGTCGATTTAACAATCAACATGCCAGACACCGTTGTGCAAACGATCAAAATAAAACGCGGGGGATAACATGGCGCAGGCAAATCTAAATCAATCGGCAAAACACGCGGTCGTCTATGTCAAAGAGGTCGCGACCCAAGACCTGCCACAAGATATTCGTGAAAAATTGGCCAGCCAAAACAAAGTTTATGCCGTGCACAGCGAGGCAGGGGAACGGTTGGCATTGGTACGGGATCGAAAACTGGCGTTTATTTTGGCGCGCCAGAATGATTTGACGCCGGTCACGGTACATTAATTCAAATCGCTAAACGGCCCAAGTCGGCGCTGGCACAAAACATTTGCGTGTTGCGCTGTTTTGCGACACCTTGGTGGTATGGAATATCAATGTGATTGGATCGATGCCTTTACAGATCAGCCGTTTGGTGGAAACGGCTGCGCTGTCGTGCATGACGCCTTGGATTTGGGCGAAGATCAGTGCCGTGCCTTTGTGCGTGAAACATCGCTGACGGAATGTACATTCGTGGGCGCATCGCAGGTCGCCGATTTTCGGGTGCGGTATTTTCTGGCGGGCGGTGAAATTCCGTTTGCTGGGCATCCAACACTGGCCACGGTGTTGTCATTGCTGCATCGCGAAAAATTGCCCGGTTTGCGGATCACACTTGAAACAGGGGCCGGTATTATTCCAATCGAGATCGATCAAAGCTTTGGCCAGCCGCGGGTTATTATGACCCAAATCGCGCCAGAGTTTGGACCCAAAGTTGACCCTGCGAATATTGCCGCGATTGGGGGGATCGATGCACGCGATATCATCGGGACACCGCAAATTGTGTCAACGGGCCTGCCGTTTTGTATTGCGGTCGTGAAATCCCATGATGTTTTGCGCCGACTGGCATTGCAGCCCAAACCTCTGGCTGCGTTTCAAAAGGCGGGTGCCGCCCTTGGTGTTATGGAGCCGTTTTGGGTGACATTACAGGGCGCAACAGATATTGGGGATACGTTTTCGCGGCTGTTGATGGCACCGCCCAATCCGCCAGAGGATCCGTTCACAGGGTCAGCGACGGGGGCGATGGCAGCCTATCTATGGCACTACGCGTTGATTGAAGAGCGTAATTTTATCGCGGAGCAGGGGCATTGGCTGGGCCGGCCAGGGCAAGCCCAGGTTCAGGTTTTGGGACCGCAAAAGCAAATTGCAGGTGTGCGGATTGCGGGAACGGGCCATGTTTTGATGAGCGGTACGCTGATGTTGTAATGGTCAGCGCAGTGTCGCGCGCCGGTGTGGTTTGCCGCTGTGGGAGCCTCCGGCGGGAGTATTTTTGGCAAAAATGAAAGATACGGTGTTTTGAGAATGGGGCGCGGTGGAATTCTGGGACGCGCCCCCGTTGGTTTTAGTCTTGCCCAGCGAGCCAGCGTTCTGCGTCGAGGGCCGCCATGCAGCCCATTCCGGCGCTGGTGACCGCCTGGCGGTAATGGATGTCGGTCAAGTCACCTGCGGCGAAGACGCCGGGAATGGATGTGCGTGTCGTGCCGGGTTCCACCCAGACATAGCCGCCGGAGTGGGTGTCCAATTGGTCTGTGACCAGTTCCGAGGCCGGCGCATGGCCAATGGCAACAAATACACCTTTGCATGGAATTTCGGTGGTTTCGCCGGTTTTGGTGTGTTTGACGCGGATCGCCTCGACGCCTTTGGGGTCAGATGTTCCGATGACTTCGTCGAGTTCATGGAACCAAAGTGTTTCGATTTTTGGGTTTTTTATCAACCGATCCTGTAGGATTTTTTCGGCACGCAGGGTGTCGCGGCGGTGGACAAGTGTGACCTTGGAGGCGAAGTTGGTGAGGAACAGGGCCTCTTCTACTGCGGTGTTGCCGCCACCGATGACCACGATTTCCTGGCCACGGTAGAAAAAGCCATCGCAGGTGGCGCAGGCAGAGACGCCAAAGCCTTTGAAGGCATCTTCGGACGGGAGGCCCAACCATTTTGCGCGTGCGCCTGTGGCCAAGATGACGGCATCGGCGGTATAGGTTGTGCCGCTGTCGCTCTGCGCCACAAAGGGGCGTTGTTTGAGGTCAAGTGACGTGATGAGGTCTGTCACAACGTCGCAGCCCATGGCACGGGCATGTGATTCCATATTCACCATCAGTTGGGGGCCTTGGATTTCGGTTTCGCCGGGCCAATTTTCCACTTCGGTTGTGGTGGTTAATTGGCCGCCGGGTTCCATACCTTGGACCAAAATGGGTTCCAACATAGCGCGGCTGGCATAGACGCCGGCGGTATAGCCTGCGGGGCCGGAGCCGATGATTAAAACTTTGGTGTGGCGTGTCTGGGACATATCGGACCTATTCGTTAAATCTGCGTTGCGTGACATATAGTCATTTGTCGTCTGTACGAAAAGAGTGGATTTTTACGAGGTGGGCGACGGTTTAGGGGTGCAAAAGAATGTTGCGCTGATGTGAAATAATATTGCGCATGGATGGCGTTGTGTTATAACAAGCTGAAAAATAAGGAACGCAATTTGATGCCTTTGACAAGACTTGACCCAATTGATCGTTTGATTTTGTCTGAATTGCAGGCCGACGGTCGCATGACGAATGTGGAATTGGCCCGTCGTGTTGGGATATCTGCGCCGCCCTGTTTGCGTCGCGTGCGTGCCTTGGAAGAGCAGGGGTTTATTAAGGGCTATCACGCCCGCGTCGACAGCCGTGCGCTGGGGTTTGAGGTGCAGGTGTTCGCAATGGTCGGATTGCAAAGCCAAGCCGAGGCAGATTTGCGGGCATTTGAAGAGCGCTGCCAGTCATGGCCATTGGTGCGCGAATGCCACATGTTGAACGGCGAAGTCGATTTCATGCTGAAATGCGTGGCGCCGGATTTAAGCAGTTTCCAAAGTTTCCTGACCGAAGATTTACTGCGTGCGCCGAATGTTGGATCGGTCAAGACATCGCTGGTTATTCGTGGTGAAAAGAATGAACCCGGCGTGCCCTTTGACGTTTTAGAAAGCCGATTGGCCCAAGACGCCTGACGGGTCAGTCACAGGGTGATACAGGATATTAACCTGCCGTAATCAGCCTGGCCCAAATGCGTTGATCGACGATAGGAATAAAACCGCTGCGCGTCCGAGTAGGTGCAGTGACCTGTCCAGACTGCACGACGCAATCCCAGGGCGTCTAGCCTGTCTTTGCCAAACATGGGTAGGTTAAATTGATATTTGTCGCGCGATTGCCCTGCGCTGAAAAATTGATCAAACGTTGGATCGGTGGCCAAGAAATGGTCGCGAAATTCGCGGCCCACTTCGTAAGCGGATTGCGAAATACACGGTCCTATGACGGCCACAATTTGGTGGCGTTCCGCGCCTAGGGTTTCCATTTTTTCGATTGTATCCGTCAGAATGCCATCCAATGCCCCGCGCCATCCGGCGTGAGCGGCCGCTATGACGCCGTTTTTGGCGTCATGAAACAGAATCGGTTGGCAATCTGCGGTTAGCACCGTCAGGGTCAGGCCCGACACATTTGTGGCGATTGCGTCTGCCTTGACGGGGGCGGTTAGGGCGGATTCAGCGATGATACACTCTGACGAATGGACTTGGTGGACGGATATGAGCGGGTGATCCCCCATCGCCTGCTGAACACGCTGGCGGTTGATCGCAACAATTTCGGTTTGATCTGAACTGCCTGTGCCACAGTTTAATCCATCAAAAATCCCCGACGATGCGCCGCCGCGGCGTGTAAAAAAACCGTGTCGGATGGGGCCAAGTGCATCGGACGTTATGATTTCTAGTGTCATGGTTCAAACCCTACGGGATGATTGGTAGTTTTTGGAAACAACGCCATAACTTTGAACAGTGTCCCCATTTCATCAGGGTGCGTCAAGCGGCGATGTGCCTGGATGTGTTGATCCAGGGCATCGCCTGATAAGTTACGGGCCAATGTTTGCGCGCGTGCGGTGATGCCCAGCCGTTCCAGCCAGACACCTTGGGGGGTGAGGCGCGAATAGGCCGAGGGTGTGGCCTGTGCCAATGCTTCGAAATCGACCTGTGCGGTGATGTCGGCCTGTCCCGGGGTCTGCAGTGGATCACAATAGGCATGATTGCGCAGGGCTTGCAGCGTATCCCCCAAGGACCGCCAGTCGCCATAGTCAAAAATCAGGGCCAGACCGCCTTGGGCGTTTATGACCTGTCCGATTTGGGCGCATATTGTGGCCGCTTGTGGGCAAATTTCGACGATGTCGCCATCTGATGTGTCGTCCATGCGGGCCGTCAACTGGGGCAAATCTGTTGGCGATTTGGTCAGGCCAAAACACAATGCATCCTGTTGCAAACCAACGGTGCGTTCATGCCAGTGGCCCCCGTTTCGTTGGAATTGGCGTATGGGCAGTGCGTCGAAAAATTCGTTCGCCACACAAAACAAAGGGGCATCATCCAATTGGGCCACATCACTGATCCAGGTGATATCATAGCCCGCAAGCGTCTGTTTTTGAATGTCCCGCAGCTTGGGCGATGCTTCGCATAGGGTCATTGTCATCGCGGCATGGAAACCGGGTATGCCTGCGGTTGCACGCAGAATATC
>BB_Man_B_Liq_inBBDRAFT_1000073_pt1 | contig 15458 bp, 26 predicted proteins | sample BBManParaguerPR_4_FD_10244 | JGI IMG/M metagenome (IMG submission 10244) | reverse complement strand
GTAACTTTCCGTCATCGATGGGGCTAGACACCCCCGCCAATCCACTCTATACGACAGCAATCTTGTGGCCCTAGATTCGTCTGGGGCCTCTTGATGTTTTGAACTTGGGGACCTTTGGGGCCCTTTAACTTGGCCACCTTCGGGGGGCTTAACCGAGGCGGGGAAACCCGTCACAAGCAAACGGAAGACAGAAACATGGCATTAAAGTCGTATAAACCGACGACGCCTGGCCAGCGTGGGCTGGTACTGATCGACCGTTCGGAGCTGTGGAAAGGACGTCCAGTCAAATCCCTAACTGAGGGTTTGACAAAATCGGGCGGCCGGAACAACACCGGACGGATCACATCACGCCGTCGTGGTGGTGGGGCCAAGCGCCTTTACCGTATCGTAGATTTCAAACGTAACAAATTTGATGTTGCAGCAACCGTAGAGCGTATCGAATACGACCCTAACCGGACTGCGTTCATCGCCCTGATCCGCTATGAAGATGGCGAGCAGGCCTATATCCTGGCACCACAGCGTTTGGCCGTGGGTGACAAAGTGATCGCATCTGCGAAAGCCGACATCAAACCAGGCAACGCAATGCCATTTTCTGGCATGCCAATCGGGACAATCGTTCACAACATCGAATTGAAAGCAGGCAAGGGCGGTCAAATCGCACGTGCGGCTGGCACATATGCACAATTCGTTGGTCGTGATGGTGGTTACGCACAAATTCGTCTGTCCTCAGGCGAATTGCGTCTGGTTCGCCAGGAATGTATGGCAACCATCGGTGCGGTGTCTAACCCAGACAATTCCAACCAGAACTACGGTAAAGCCGGTCGTATGCGCCACAAGGGCGTGCGTCCATCGGTTCGTGGTGTTGTTATGAACCCAATCGACCACCCACACGGTGGTGGTGAAGGTCGGACTTCTGGTGGTCGTCACCCAGTGACACCATGGGGTAAACCAACCAAAGGTAAACGTACCCGTAACAAAAACAAAGCGTCGCAAAAGCTTATCATTCGCTCGCGCCACGCCAAGAAGAAAGGGCGTTAATAGATGTCTCGCTCTGTGTGGAAAGGTCCTTTTGTCGATGCTTACGTGCTTAAGAAAGCCGAAGCAGCACGCGAAAGCGGCCGTAATGAAGTTATCAAAATCTGGTCTCGTCGTTCGACGATCCTGCCACAGTTTGTTGGTCTGACATTTGGTGTATACAATGGCCAGAAACACATTCCTGTGCTGGTCAGCGAAGATATGATCGGTCAGAAATTCGGTGAATATTCGCCAACGCGGACCTATTATGGCCACGGTGTCGATAAAAAAGCGAAGCGGAAATAAGCCATGTCAAAAGAGAAAAACCCTCGTCGCGTGGCTGATAACGAAGCAATGGCAAAACTGCGCATGCTTCGCACAAGCCCGCAAAAATTGAACCTTGTTGCTGCGATGATCCGCGGTAAAAAGGTTGATCGCGCTTTGAACGATCTGACATTTTCGAACAAACGAATTGCTGTAGATGTGAAAAAATGTCTGCAATCTGCGATCGCAAATGCTGAAAACAACCACAACCTGGATGTTGATGCATTGGTCGTTGCCGAAGCATTCGTTGGCAAGAACTTGGTCATGAAACGTGGTCGTCCACGTGCGCGCGGCCGTTATGGTCGTATCATGAAGCCATTCTCAGAACTCACCATCAAGGTGCGTCAAGTGGAGGAGCAAGCCTAATGGGACAGAAAGTTAATCCAATCGGTATGCGCCTTCAGGTCAACCGCACCTGGGACAGCCGCTGGTACGCGGACACCAAAGATTACGGTGATCTGCTGCTAGAGGATCTGGCACTGCGTAAGTTCATCAAGAAAGAATGCGCACAGGCTGGTGTTGCACGCGTCATCATCGAGCGTCCGCACAAAAAATGCCGCGTCACCATTCATACCGCACGCCCCGGCGTGATCATCGGTAAAAAAGGTGCCGACATCGAAGTGCTGCGCAAGAAGCTGGCAAACATGACAGCATCAGAATTGCACCTGAACATCGTTGAGGTTCGCAAGCCTGAGTTGGACGCACAGTTGGTTGGCGAAAGCATCGCACAACAGCTGGAACGTCGTGTGTCATTCCGTCGCGCGATGAAACGTGCGGTTCAAAACGCAATGCGTATGGGTGCCTTGGGTATCCGTGTGAACGTTGCCGGTCGTTTGGGGGGCGCGGAAATCGCGCGGACTGAATGGTACCGCGAAGGTCGCGTTCCACTGCACACATTGCGCGCTGACATTGATTATGCAAACGTCGAAGCGATGACACCCTATGGGATCATTGGTATCAAAGTTTGGATCTTCAAAGGTGAGATCATGGAACATGATCCACAAGCACGCGATCGCAAATCCCAAGAAATTCAAGACGGTCCAGCGCCACGTGGTGCCGGTAACCGCCGGTCATAAGGGGATAAGAGATGCTTCAACCAAAGCGTACAAAATTCCGTAAAATGTTCAAAGGCCGGATCAAGGGCGAAGCCAAGGGCGGCTCTGATCTGAACTTTGGATCCTACGGTTTGAAAGCGACCGAGCCTGAGCGTGTAACAGCACGTCAGATCGAAGCGGCCCGTCGTGCGATGACACGTCACATGAAACGTCAAGGCCGTGTTTGGATCCGCATTTTCCCAGACGTACCTGTATCGGCAAAACCGATCGAAGTTCGTATGGGTAAAGGTAAAGGTTCCGTTGACCGTTGGGTGTGCAAGGTAAAACCTGGCCGCGTGATGTTCGAAATTGACGGCGTAAACGACGAAATCGCACGCGAAGCGTTGCGTTTGGCGGCAATGAAATTGCCCGTCAAAACCCGCGTCGTGGTTCGCGAAGACTGGTAATCTTACCGTTTAGAACTTTGAAAGCCCTCGCATCTGCGGGGGCTTTTTTGTTGCAACTTCGTACACACGGGGTAACACTGTGGAAATGGAAAACAGACCAAGCTATTTCGAGGACGGCTGCGGCCGGTGCGCGCGGTTTCAAACGGATGATTGCTCGGCCCGTCAGTGGTCCGAGGGTTTGGAAATGTTGCGGGATATTTGCCTTGGGCAGGGGTTGCAAGAAACAATCAAATGGTCGCATCCCTGTTATACATATTCAGATCGGAATATCGCCATTCTGGGTGCGTTTCGAACCGATTTTCGTATCACATTTATGAATGCGGAATTGTTATCGGACAAAGCGGGGGTGTTGGTGCGGGCAGGGGATCAGTCACAGCTTGCCAATGTGCTAAAATTCACATGCCGTGATGATGTTGTCCATTCCACCCCAAACATCATCGAATTTTTGTCGCAACTCAAGGACCAGGCGGCAAGCGGGGTCAAGACCGCGCGCAAGGTCACACCAGTTGAGCGGCCCGATGTTTTGGTCACGATCCTGCAAGAGGATCCCGAATTGCGCGCGGCCTTTGACAAATTGACACCAGGTCGGCAAAAAAGCTATGTTTTGTTGGTAAACTCTGCAAAACGCCAAGAAACCAAGATCGCGCGAATGGTCAGAGCAAAACCCAAGATTTTGCAAGGCAAGGGCGCGCTAGAGCGTTAAGCCTATTCCCATTTATAATTAAAACTGACCGATATACGTTCATCTACGGCCATGTTCATCGGCACTTCGTGGCGCAGCCAGCTTTCCCATAGCAGGACATCGCCGACCTTGGGCGCGACATAGATGAATTGGCGCAGTGCTTCGCGAACATCTTTTTTGCGGGGTGGGGCGGCCATCATGCGCGACAGGCGCGGGTCTTCGAATTTGATGGCACTGGCACCGTCGGGCATTGACACATAGGTGGTGCCGGAAATCACGGAATGTGGGTGGATATGGTTGGAATGCATGCCGCCTTCGGGCAGGATGTTGATCCAGATATCCTCTAAAACGATTTCGCGCCCGCCCAGATCGAAATCCAGTTCGGCCACAAAGGCGGCGACATGAGCATCCAGAACCTTGACCAGTGCATCAAAAATCGGGAACCGCCATGGCAAATCGGTCAGCGACGCATAGGACGTATAACCCGGATAACCGTTTTCGTCGCACCAGTCTTGGCCCGCCTCGTCATCCTCGGCGATGGACCAACAGGATGTACGCAATTCGTCTGTATCTATGGGGGCCCCTAAATCAGAAAGGTTGGCGTGGTACAGTGGGGTCACAAACAGGTTTTTAATGATGCTCATATCGAATACGACCTAGCAGGGCGGGGCATATTATGCGGTGCCGATTGGAATTGTCTGTTGTCATATCCGACACCGACCAAGTATAGCAAGCATCTGCGCGACGATAGCCCCAAAAAACAAGGGATAAATGGGCTTGCTATCCAGGGGTAACTGGGATACACCCCACGCATTCAGGCCGGTTCGTCAGAATCGGCTTGTTATTATTTTGCGTAAGCAACTCACATATCCACCGGATCACAGGGTGACCCAAAACAGGGGCCTGCTGGTGTTTGAGAAAGGAAAAAGGCTATGAAAGCCCAAGAATTGCGTGATAAAACGCCTGATCAGCTTCGTGAAGAGCTGGCATCCTTGAAAAAAGAATCGTTCAACCTGCGTTTTCAGCAGGCAATCGGTCAGTTGGAAAACACTGCACGTATGCGCGCGGTTAAGCGTGACACAGCGCGTGTTTTGACCATTTTGAACGAAAAAGCTGCAGCAGCGGCAGAGTAAGGAGCCTGAGATATGCCTAAACGAATTCTACAAGGTGTTGTTACCTCTGACGCGAATGCGCAAACTGTAACTGTTTCGGTTGAACGTCGCTTCAAGCACCCAGTTTTGCAGAAAACAATTCGTAAGTCGAAAAAGTATCGTGCTCATGATGAGAACAATACTTACAAAGTTGGGGATACCGTTCGCATCATCGAGTGCGCGCCAAAGTCCAAAACCAAGCGTTGGGAAGTTCTGACAGCGTAAGCTGCCGGTTCCCAATTAAACGAAACCCTGGGGGATATTCCCCTGACATTGGTCAGGCAACCCCATAGGTCGGGAGACACGACATGATCCAGATGCAAACAAATCTGGATGTTGCTGACAACTCAGGCGCACGCCGAGTTCAGTGCATCAAAGTGTTGGGTGGTTCCAAGCGTAAATACGCATCCGTAGGCGACATCATTGTTGTTTCGGTTAAGGAAGCCATCCCACGCGGCCGTGTGAAAAAAGGCGACGTCCGTAAGGCCGTTGTTGTTCGCACCGCGAAAGAAGTTCGTCGCGAAGATGGCACAGCCATCCGTTTCGACACAAACGCAGCTGTTATTTTGAACAACGCCGGTGAGCCTGTTGGCACACGTATTTTTGGCCCAGTTGTTCGTGAATTGCGTGCGAAAAACTTCATGAAAATCATTTCTTTGGCACCGGAGGTTCTGTAATGGCTGCAAAACTTCGTAAAGGTGATGAAGTGGTCGTTTTGGCCGGCAAGGATAAAGGCAAGAAAGGCACAATCGCCTCTGTCGATCCCAAGGCAAACAAAGCGGTCGTTGATGGTGTGAACATGGCTGTTCGTCACCAGCGTCAGACACAAACCACCCAAGGTGGCCGTCTGCCAAAGGCAATGCCAATCGACCTGTCGAACTTGGCACTGTTGGACAAAAACGGCAAAGCAACCCGTGTTGGCTTCAAAGTAGAAGACGGCAAAAAGGTTCGCGTTGCGAAAACGACAGGGGATGTCATCGATGCTTGATAATGCAAACTACACCCCACGTTTGAAAGCCGAATTCAAAGACCGCATTCGCGCAGCTTTGAAAGAAGAGTTCGGTTATAAAAACGACATGCAAATCCCACGTTTGGACAAAATCGTTCTGAACATCGGTTGCGGTGCAGAAGCTGTGAAAGACAGCAAGAAAGCAAAATCCGCACAAGAGGATCTGTCCACAATCGCTGGTCAGCGCGCTGTCATTACCAAGGCAAAAAAATCAATCGCGGGTTTCCGTGTACGTGAAGAAATGCCTTTGGGTGCGAAAGTGACATTGCGTGGCGATCGTATGTACGAATTCCTGGATCGTTTGATCACAATCGCGATGCCACGTATCCGCGACTTCCGCGGTGTATCTGGTAAATCCTTTGATGGTCGTGGCAACTATGCCATGGGGATCAAGGAACACATCGTTTTCCCAGAAATTGATTTCGATAAAATCGACGAAGCCTGGGGCATGGATATCGTAATCGCCACTACCGCGGACACCGACGCGGAAGCAAAAGCGCTGTTGAAGCATTTCAACATGCCGTTCAACAGCTGATCCGCGAAAGAGGAATTTGACATGGCTAAAAAAGCAATGATCGAACGCGAGAAAAAGCGGGCACGTTTGGTGGCAAAATATGCTGCAAAGCGCGCTGAGCTGAAAGAAATCGCGAATGACGAAAGCCGCCCAATGGAAGAGCGTTTCAAAGCGCGCCTGAAATTGGCGAAATTACCGCGCAATTCTGCGCCTAACCGTATGCACAACCGTTGTCAGCTGACAGGTCGTCCACATGCTTACTATCGTAAGCTGAAAATTTCACGTATCGCATTGCGTGAATTGGGATCGGCCGGCCAATTGCCTGGCGTTGTGAAATCAAGCTGGTAAGGGAGAGACGATATGAATGATCCTATCGGCGATATGCTTACCCGTATCCGCAACGCATCTTTGCGCGGCAAATCCACTGTATCCACGCCAGCGTCCAAGCTGCGTGCCTGGGTTTTGGATGTTCTGCTAGAAGAAGGTTATATCCGCGGCTATGAATCCGGGACTGGCGCAGACGGTCACGGTGAAATCGTAATCAGCCTTAAGTACTTCGATGGCGCCCCTGTGATCCGCGAATTGAAACGCGTGTCCAAACCAGGTCGTCGCGTGTACCTGAGCGTGAAAAACATCCCATCTGTCCGTCAGGGCCTGGGCGTTTCGATCGTTTCAACACCCAAAGGCGTAATGTCTGATGCAAACGCTCGTGCCAACAATGTTGGTGGCGAAGTGCTTTGCACAGTATTCTAAGGAGGTCTGGATGTCTCGTATTGGTAAAAAACCGGTCGAGCTGCCAGCAGGTGTAACAGCCTCTGTGTCAGGTCAGACCATCGAAGTGAAAGGCCCAAAGGGTACACGCAGCTTTACTGCGACGGACGATGTTACAATCGCAGTCGAAGAAAACGGCGTATCCGTCACACCACGTGGTTCGTCCAAGCGCGCGCGTCAGCAGTGGGGCATGAGCCGCACGATGATCGCAAACTGTGTGCAAGGCGTGACCGCTGGTTTCAAGAAAGACCTTGAAATCGTCGGTGTTGGTTATCGTGCACAGATCCAAGGGAACGTTTTGAAACTGAACCTAGGTTTGTCACATGACGTGAACTTTGAAATTCCTTCTGATGTGACTGTTACTTCTCCGAAGCAGACAGAAATCACAGTAGAAGGCGTGGACGCACAGCGCGTTGGTCAAGTTGCGGCGAATATTCGTGAATGGCGTAAACCAGAGCCCTATAAAGGCAAAGGGATCCGTTATAAAGATGAATATATCTTCCGCAAAGAAGGTAAGAAGAAGTAAGGACGCTAAAGATGGCAAACAGCAAAAGACAACTGTTCTTGAAGCGCCGCTTGCGCGTTCGGAACAAACTTCGTGCGGTAAATGCTGGTCGGGTTCGCCTGTCAGTTCACCGCAGCAACAAAAACATCAGCTGTCAGTTGATCGACGACGTAAAAGGTATCACCATTGCGTCAGCCTCAAGCTTGGAAAAAGCTTTGGGTGTTGTTGGCAAAAACAACGTCGAAGCCTCTGCGAAAGTTGGCGCAGCCCTGGCCGAACGTGCCAAAGCGGCCGGCATCGAAGAGTGCTATTTCGATCGCGGCGGATTCCTGTTTCACGGTGGTGTCAAGGCTTTGGCCGACGCTGCGCGTGAAGGTGGTCTGAAGTTCTAAGGAGACGAAATAATGGCAAGAGAACCAAAACAACGCCGCGAAGAAGCGGCCCCCGAGTTCGCCGATCGTCTCGTTGCGATCAACCGTGTATCGAAAACCGTAAAAGGTGGTAAGCGTTTCGGCTTTGCTGCTTTGGTGGTTGTTGGTGACCAGAAAGGCCGCGTCGGCTTTGGCAAAGGTAAAGCCAAAGAAGTCCCCGAAGCGATCCGTAAGGCCACAGAACAAGCCAAGCGTAACCTGATCCGCGTTCCATTGCGCGAAGGCCGCACCTTGCACCACGACATCGAAGGACGTCATGGCGCAGGTAAAGTGGTGATGCGGACTGCACCAACTGGTACAGGTATCATCGCCGGTGGTCCAATGCGTGCTGTTTTCGAAATGCTGGGCGTACAAGACGTTGTTGCGAAATCAATTGGGTCACAAAACCCATACAACATGATCCGCGCAACTTTGGACGGTCTGCAGGGCGGTATGAGCCCACGCATGGTCGCACAGCGTCGTGGTAAAAAGGTGGCCGACATCCTGCGCAAGGATGACGCACCTGCCGCAGAATCTGCAGAAGCGTAAGGAGTTCTGAACAATGGCAAAAACAATCGTTGTCAAACAAATCGGTTCACCCATCCGTCGTCCTGCTATTCAGCGTCAGACATTGATCGGCTTGGGCCTGAACAAAATGAACAAGACACGTGAGCTAGAAGATACGCCTTCTGTTCGTGGTATGGTCGCCAAGATCCCGCATCTGGTCGAGATCATCGAAGAACGTGGCTAACGCGCTCAGAGCATAAAATACTTGATGCCCCGCAGTTTGTGGGGCATTTTCATTTTGAGACTTAATAGTTGATTAATAATACCAAATATCTAAAGTAGTATCCGAAATAGTTAAAATTTATTAGCGTATGAACACGACTTAGCGAACTTGGAGGCTATTGTGAGACCAAGCTTCGCGGAAAGATTCGGTTGCGTTCTATAGTTGGTGTGGTATTTAGCCTGTGAGGTGACAATGTATTTAATTTTGCCCGCTCTAATTGTTATATGCATGGCCGGTTTGGTTGTTTTGACCAAGCCGATGCATATTCATGTGACTGCCAAGGGGCACAACGGCACCGCGCGTCAATCATCGCATCAATTTCCGACACCACGGATCGGCGGAATTTGTTTGATATCCGGGTACATTGCGGGATTGTTTCTGCTGTCGCCCACTGCGTTCGAAATTGCGGCGCTCTTGGGAATCTCTGCGATTCCGGTTTTCCTGGGCGGTTTGGGCGAGGATACCGGATTTGACATAAGTCCGAAAAAGCGGCTTTTGCTGTCATTCATATCTGCTGGCCTGGCGATTTATTTGATAGGGTTTTGGGTCACAGACACAGGAATATCGGCGCTAGGATTTCTGACCTTTACGCCCGTTGTGGCAATTGCGTTCACGGTCATTCTGACCGGTGGGATATCCCATGCCGTCAATTTGATTGACGGGTTGAATGGGTTGGCGATGGGCGTGTCGATGATGATTGCGCTGGGTCTTGCTGGTCTTGCCTTTGCCGTTGGGGACCAAGCGGTTGGCAGTGTTGCGCTGCTGGTTGCGGCCGTTATAGCGGGATTGTTGGTGTTTAATTACCCTTGGGGTAAGATATTCCTTGGGGATGCGGGGGCCTATTCGATTGGTCATATTTTGACCTGGATCGGTATTGTGTTGATGGCGCGTAATCCTGAAATTGCGCCCTTTGCAGTTTTGTTGATGTTTTTCTGGCCGGTGATGGACATGCTGTTTGCCATCGCGCGCCGGATATTGGCGGGGCGTCCCGTTGATCGGCCCGACTGGCTGCATTTTCATCAGCTGACCATGCGCGCGATCGAATTGGTGTTCTTTGGACGTAAACGCCGGTCCATTTCAAACCCGCTTGCGACCTTGGTCGTGGTGCCGCTGGCGTCATTGCCGATTTTGGCGGCGCAGTGGTTGGCATATGACAACCAGCTATCGGCTGTTGTGTTTGCGTCTTTCTGCATGGGGTATGTTGTTTGTTACATCTTTGCGCTTCTGTGTGCGCGGCGCTTTGCCCGTGTGGGGCGTCGTCGTCGGGCGTAATTGTGGTGGTTCGGTGCGGTATTTCTGCTTGCGGACGCGATGTTTGAACGCTATACCGCGCGGGTGGCATGGGCCACAAGAATCGAAACAATGCCGTGTTTGCCCCTTTCGTCGCATATCGGGGGGTAGTTCCGGCCAAGGAGAAGCGACATGAAATTACATGAATTGCGCGATAATGAAGGCGCTGTACGCAAGAAAAAACGCGTAGCACGTGGTCCAGGTTCTGGCAAAGGTAAAACCGCCGGCCGTGGTATCAAAGGTCAAAAATCACGTTCAGGTGTTGCAATCAACGGCTACGAAGGCGGTCAAATGCCATTGTACCAACGTTTGCCAAAGCGTGGTTTCAACAAACCAAACCAAAAGAAATTCGCAGTTGTAAATCTAGGCCTGATCGAAAAATTCATCGAGGCGGGCAAATTGGACGCAAAAGCCGAGATCAACGAAGACGCATTGGTCGCTTGTGGCCTTGTTCGTCGCAAATTGGACGGCATCCGCGTGTTGGCCAAGGGTGAAATTTCATCCAAAGTGACCTTGAACGTAACTGGCGCGTCAAAATCAGCTGTTGAAGCTGTTGAAAAAGCGGGCGGTTCAGTCACAACTAAGGCGGCCGCAGCCGAATAAGACCTTGTGTGCGGCAGTATGCCCGCTTACATAAGTCTTAGTTTTCCATTTTAACGCCGCCAGAGCTTGGAAAACGCTCTTGGCGGCGTTTTTGATTAAGAGAGATCCGATGGTATCTGCAGTAGAACAAATGGCAGCAAACACCAGCTGGGCCGCATTGGGCAAAGCGACTGAGCTGCGTAACCGTATCCTTTTTTCACTAGGTTTGTTGATCGTTTATCGTTTGGGTACGTTCATTCCCGTTCCCGGGATTGATGGGTCCGCATTGCGTGAATTTATGACGCAGGCGCAAACCGGGATCGGTGGTATGTTGACCATGTTCACCGGCGGTGCCTTGGGTCGGATGGGCATTTTTGCCCTTGGGATTATGCCTTATATCACGGCCTCGATCGTAATTCAGCTGATGACCGCAATGGTCCCTTCGCTGGAACAGCTTAAGAAAGAGGGCGAGCAGGGCCGCAAGAAGATCAACCAATACACCCGCTATGGCACCGTTTTCTTGGCCACGTTCCAGGCCTATGGTTTGGCGGTCAGCCTTGAGGCCGGCGAATTGGTCACGAACCCAGGCCTATTTTTCATTGCCTCTTGCGTCATTACTTTGGTTGGCGGCACGATGTTCCTGATGTGGTTGGGGGAACAAATCACTGCACGCGGCATCGGTAACGGCATTTCGCTGATCATCTTTGTTGGTATCATTGCCGAATTGCCTGCCGCCTTGGCGCAATTTTTTGCCTCGGGTCGGTCAGGTGCGATCAGCCCTGCGGTAATTGTTGGTGTGATTGTAATGGTTATCGTCACCATTGGCTTTGTCGTTTTCATGGAACGGTCTTTGCGCAAGGTAACGATCCAATATCCCCGTCGTCAGGTCGGGATGAAGATTATGGAAGGCCAAAACTCACACCTGCCGATCAAAGTGAACCCAGCGGGCGTGATCCCCGCGATTTTCGCATCGTCATTGTTGTTGTTGCCAAATACAATTTCAACATTTTCTGGATCATCCACCAGCCCAGTTATGTCGTTTGTTTTGGCCTATTTTGGTCCGGGTCAGCCGTTATATTTGGCATTCTTTACGGCAATGGTGGTGTATTTCGCATACTTTTACACCCACAACGTCGCGTTCAAAGTCGATGACGTTGCCGATAACCTGAAAAATCAAAACGGTTTTATCCCAGGTATTCGCCCAGGCAAAAAGACAGCGGAACATTTGGAATATGTTGTCAACCGCGTTCTTGTTTTGGGCTCGGCCTATCTGGCCGCCGTCTGTTTGTTGCCCGAGGTCCTAAGAGGCCAGTTCGCAATACCGTTTTATTTTGGGGGGACTTCGGTTCTGATCGTCGTCTCAGTTACCATGGATACCATTCAGCAGGTTCAGTCGCACCTATTGGCGCACCAATACGAAAGCCTGATCCAGAAATCACAGCTGCGTGGTAAAGGGAAGACACGAAAGAAGAAAGGACCAGCACGTCGATGAATATTATCCTATTAGGCCCACCGGGCGCAGGTAAGGGAACCCAAGCCCGCCACCTAGAAGAAACACGTGGCATGGTTCAGCTGTCAACCGGCGATATGCTGCGCGAGGCGCGCACATCTGGCACCGACATGGGCAAGGTTGTGGCCGAGGTTATGGACCGTGGCGAATTGGTCACCGATGATATCGTGATCGGTTTGATCCGCGAAAAACTGGAACAGGGATCAACAGGCGGGTTCATTTTTGATGGGTTCCCACGGACGCTGCCGCAGGCAGATGCCTTGGCCCAGCTGATGTCCGAGGTTGGCCAATCCCTAGACGTTGTCGTTGAAATGCAGGTGGATGATGCGGCATTGGTCGCGCGGATCACTGGGCGTTCGACCTGCGGGGGATGTGGCGAGGTGTATCATGACCAAACCAAACCCTGGCCTACGGATGGGAAATGTTCGAACTGTGGATCTGACGATGTAAAACGCCGCGCTGACGATAACGAAGACAGCCTGCGCACGCGGTTGATGGAATATTACAAGAAAACATCACCCTTGATCGGATATTACTATGCCAAGGGCAATTTGAAATCCATTGACGGTTTGGCCAGCATCGATGACGTCCGCGCCAGCCTTGCGGATGCGCTAGACGGTTAAGGATTTGGCAAACCTTGTTCGGACTGGGTTTGCCGATATTCCAAATGATTTGGAATTTGGGTGCGGGACTTGACCATTTTGGTAAAATTATCTATGCACCCACATCTCGTAAGAGAATCGTAATCGGGGGCACGCCCTCGGATCACCTGATCAGCTTAAGCCCCAAGGAATATAACCTGGGGCTTTATGTTGTGAAAAAAGGTTCCGGAACTACGGAATCGCAACGAAAAGGAACATAAACGTGGCACGTATCGCCGGCGTAAACATCCCAACCGCAAAGCGCGTTCCAATCGCGCTGACATATATCACTGGTATTGGTCATACATCTGCTGCAGAAATCTGCGCAGCCGTGAACATTGACGCAGCGCGTCGTGTAAACGAATTGTCCGACGCCGAAGTTCTGGCAATCCGCGAATACATCGACGCAAACTACACCGTAGAAGGTGACCTGCGTCGCGAAGTGCAGATGAACATCAAACGTTTGATGGATCTGGGCTGCTATCGCGGTTTGCGTCATCGTCGCAGCCTGCCTGTGCGTGGCCAACGGACACACACAAACGCGCGTACGCGCAAAGGTCCAGCAAAACCAATCGCTGGCAAGAAGAAGTAAGGAGGCAAGACTATGGCAAAAGATACACGTCGTGGTGGCAAGAAAAAGGTCTCCAAGAATATCGCAGCGGGTGTTGCACACGTGAACTCTTCGTTCAACAACACCAAAATCCTGATCTCAGACGTACAGGGCAACGCCATTTCATGGTCGTCCGCCGGCACAATGGGTTTCAAAGGATCGCGTAAATCCACACCTTATGCTGCGCAAATGGCAGCTGAGGACGCAGGTCGCAAAGCACAAGAACACGGCGTGAAAACGCTAGAGGTCGAAGTGCAGGGCCCAGGTTCCGGTCGTGAAAGCGCATTGCGCGCCTTGGCTGCAATTGGTTTCAACATCACATCCATCCGTGACGTAACACCAATCGCACACAACGGCTGCCGCCCACCTAAGCGTCGCCGCGTATAATTTATACTTTGTGGGGCCTTGCCATGTGCACGGCCCCATTCCGTCATTTTTAATCCTCGGGCGCGTTTGTTTTTAGGACATGGAACAAATGCAAGAATGGAGGGACGCATGATCCACAAAAATTGGGCAGAGCTGATTAAACCAGCACAGTTAGAGGTAAAACCAGGCAATGACCCTATGCGTCAGGGCACAGTAGTTGCAGAACCGCTGGAACGTGGTTTTGGTCTGACACTGGGCAACGCACTGCGTCGTATTTTGATGAGCTCGCTGCAGGGTGCGGCGATCACATCCGTACAAATCGACAACGTATTGCACGAATTTTCATCTGTCGCCGGCGTTCGCGAAGATGTGACAGACATCATTTTGAACCTGAAAGGCGTTGCATTGCGGATGGACGTCGAAGGTGCAAAGCGCGTGTCCATCAATGCCAAAGGTCCAGCAGTTGTGACCGCTGGTGATATTTCCGACAGCGCAGGCATCGAAATCCTGAACAAAGATCACGTGATCTGTCACCTAGACGATGGCGCCGATCTGTACATGGAATTGACCGTGAACACAGGCAAGGGCTATGTTCCCGCGGACAAAAACAAACCAGAGGATGCACCAATCGGTTTGATCCCGATCGATGCAATCTATTCGCCGGTCAAGAAGGTGTCCTATGACGTTCAGCCAACCCGCGAAGGTCAGGTTTTGGATTATGACAAACTGACTATGAAAGTTGAAACAGACGGGTCCGTATCCCCTGAGGATGCGATTGCCTATGCCGCGCGCATTTTGCAAGACCAGCTGTCAATTTTCGTCAACTTTGACGATCCAGAAGCTGCAGGCCGTCAGGACGACGACGATGGTTTGGATTTCAACCCATTGATGTTGAAGAAAGTGGACGAGTTGGAATTGTCTGTACGTTCGGCAAACTGCCTGAAAAACGACAATATCGTCTACATCGGCGATCTGATCCAAAAGACAGAAGCAGAAATGCTGCGCACACCAAACTTTGGCCGCAAATCTTTGAACGAAATCAAAGAAGTTCTGTCCGGCATGGGTCTGCATCTGGGGATGGACGTCGAAGATTGGCCACCAGACAACATCGAAGATTTGGCGAAGAAGTTCGAAGACAACTTCTAATGCCATTGGGCGGGGGCAACCCCGCCTGAATGCCCAGGTTTGCTGGGGACTATCGGGCAAACGCCCCAAGGTGAACGGTTGACACGCATCGACCGTCGGACAAAGAAAACGCAAATAGGAGAAATACAATGCGTCACGCACGTGGTTACCGCCGCCTGAACCGTACACATGAGCACCGCAAAGCACTGTGGGCAAACATGGCTGGTTCATTGATCGAACACGAACAGATTAAAACAACCCTTCCCAAAGCAAAAGAACTGCGCCCGATCGTTGAAAAACTGATCACATTGGGCAAACGCGGCGATTTGCACGCGCGCCGTCAGGCCGCAGCGCAGCTGAAAGAAGACCAGTATGTTGCAAAACTGTTCGACATTTTGGGCCCACGCTATGCCGAACGTCAGGGCGGCTATGTCCGTATCATGAAAGCGGGTTTCCGTTATGGTGATATGGCGCCAATGGCGATCATCGAATTCGTTGACCGTGACCCATCTGCCAAAGGCGCCGCCGACAAAGCGCGCGTTGCAGCAGAAGAAGCGGCAGCAGACGAATAAAACATTCCCTCCAAGGATGTTTCAAACCCTCGCTGATCGGCGGGGGTTTTTTTATGGTTGTGCTTTTGGAATGGGCACCCCATGTCTAGGG
>BB_Man_B_Liq_inBBDRAFT_1000072_pt1 | contig 15485 bp, 9 predicted proteins | sample BBManParaguerPR_4_FD_10244 | JGI IMG/M metagenome (IMG submission 10244) | reverse complement strand
GACAAGGGTTAGAGCCATTAGGGGAGGGGTGATGAGGCGACTATGGAGCCATCCTACACCACCCGTCAACCCCTTGTCAAGCCCCTTAGTGAGTAGGACTAAGCGGTCTAGGCGATACCGGCATCCGTGAGACGCTGTTCTAGAACTTCGATCTTGGCAAGTGCTTCCTGCAACGCAGCGGTCAGCAGCGGGACAATCTTGCTCTGGTCGATGCCTTGGTAGACAGGATTACCTTCATCATCCACTTCATCCTTGGTGCCAGCGACGCACTCAGGAACCACGGTTTGTGCTTCGTGGGCGATAAAACCATCGACGGTTTTGTCAGGATCTGCGATGAAGTTGAAGCGGTGAACCTTAAGTTGGTTGAGGCGATCAACAGCGCCGGTCAGCGGAACAACGTTTTCTTTGAGACGGTAGTCGGAAGAGGTGTTATAGGCGGTGACTGTACCAGCGGCATTAATAGAAATTGAACCAGTAACAGTTTCTCCAGAGTTAAGAAATTCAACAACATTATTGCCGTTTACCGCAACCCTAAATGATGCTGCCGGATTGCTACTGTCACCACTGACTTGAAGTGATGCACCAGAACCGTCAGAAGTAGTACGATTAATCCAAACCTCTCCATCACTCGTAATCCTCATTCGCTCCGTCGGAGAAAACGCCCCATCTGCTGTAGTGCTGAACACTAGACGGCCAGGCATATCGTTAGCGCCGGGGGTGCCGTCTACAAAGCCTTCGATTCTGGCTGCAGTCAGCGCATTTGTTCCGTCATACCCAACAAACGCAATCGCTCCCACACCATCTTGAGCATTTACTGTCTGGCTTCCAGTTCCTCTGGCGTGGGAAAGAAACAAGAATGGTGAGTCGGCATTTGCTCCCTGCGTATGCAGAACAGTGTTATTACCTCCAATGACATTGAGAGTTGCAGGAATGCCAGTCACACTAGACGTGCCCACTAACAGCCTGCCGGAGCTGTCGATGCGGGCGCGTTGAGATGGAACTCCTCCGCTAGAAGTGTTGAACTGAAGTGCACCGCTAGTACCCGATCCCTCTCTTACGCCTCTGATTTGCGCTGCAATTGCTGTTGTACCGCCTTCTGTTCCAGTAGAAGCTTCAAAAGTCAATACAGCAGAACAGCCTGTTGTGCCATTTGCATTTCGCAGGGTTAAGGCTCTGAACTCAGTTGCAGAATCTCCGGCAATGGAAACCCTGTCAGAAGGCGTCGTAGAGCCAATCCCTACACGGCCTGAGGAGTCAAGGCGAACACCGCTAGATGAACTGCTGTCGCCGTATAAGTCAAGCTGTGTGGTTCCTTGAATATAGGAACCCATTGTAAGGACACTCGAAACTCTTGCAGTACCAGTAACATCTAAGGTTCTGCCAGGCGAACTAGTCCCCACACCTACTTTGCCGTCTGAGGTGATGCGGAGGCGTTCACTCGTGCTGTAGGTGGTTCCAGTTTGCAGTTGAATTGTCTGCGCAGATATTTGCAGGTCATTAATGTTAGAAGTGCCAAGCGCCTGAATATATGGCGTAGTGGTGTTAACAAATTGGATGCCTTGGCCGCTGCCGTTGACCCCCTTGATATTTCCAACGACAGTCAGTTTTTGGTCAGGGCTACCTCCCACCCCAACATTCCCACTGCTATCAACAAACAACCTCCCCGTGCCATTAGTGGCGAGGGCTAGTTGGTCTGCGCCGGGGCTATAGATGCCTGTGTTGGTGTCGCCATTAAAAGTAACACTAGGGGTTGCTGCAGCACCAGTATTAAAGGCTACAGTCTGATTATTAAGTTTGGATGCTGCATCAGTACCTGAGACATTACTCAGATCTTCAGCAGCTACAGGATGCCCACCTGCCGTAACACCATCATGTACGACAAGAACATCTTTATCAATATCTACAGTAACTTCACGAAGAGCGCCTGTGAAGCTACCGTGCTCAGTAGTAGTACCACCACGAAGTTGAAGTTGATCAGCCATTGTTTTTTAAAAGAATAAAAGAGATAAACTACACAGTGCCAAGATTGATCGTGCCTGTACCACGAGAACAGGTATAGGCGCGGACGCCATTAGTTTCACCTGTAAAGTAGTCATTAAAGGCAGACGTATCCAAGTCACCAAGATCAATCACCTTTGATCCTGGTGCGCCTGGTGTGTCATCGTTATAAAGAATGGAGAATGACACTCCACTTGTATCAACTGCATCAGCAATAGTGACAGCAGCAGCTGCAGTTTCGTTGGCATTATTAGCAGTAACTACAGCCGCTGCAGCGTTAGTATCTGCAGTTTGAGATGTAGTTAGAGCAGTATTTGCTGTTGATAGTGCAGTAGAAGCGTCAGATGCAGCCGTGTTCGCGGTGGAAACAGCAGTACTTGAATTACTAAGTGCAGTACTGCTAATGGATAAAGCAGTCGAAGCTGTGGACGATGCAGAATTAGCAGTTGTTACAGCAGCAGCAGAATCAGCAATAGCAGTGTTACTTTGACTTAGTGCAGTAGCAGAATCACTGACAGCAGTAGCAGAATTACTCAGTGCAGTAGCTGAATCAGACAAAGCAGTAGCACTTTGCGCTAGAGCAGTGTTGGCTGTAGTGGTGGCGGTATTAGAGTTTGTTAGTGCAGTGTTAGCTGTATTAAGAGCTGTTGTTGCGTTGGTGTCTGCTGTATTAGCAGTACTAAGTGCAGTAGCAGCATCAGCAGCAGCACTGTTGGCCGTTGTAACAGCAGCAGAAGCGTTACTGGAGGCCGTGTTAGCAGTAGCTACAGCAGCCGTTGAGTTAGCTTCAGCAGTGTTCGCTGTAGACACAGCACTTGCAGCATCAGCAGCAGCCGTGTTAGCCGTACTGATAGCTGTGTTGGAGTTACTCAGTGCAGTGTTAGCCGTTGCAGTAGCTGCATCAGCCGTTGCAATAGCTTGAGTAGCGTCTCGATTCGACTCTTGAGTAACGTACAGGTTCTGGGTGAAGTTATCGTTCAGATCCTGTGAACGGATTGCTGAACCGGGGTAGAACGTAGCTTTAGTTGCAGTGTCGTCAGTATTTCTGTAAATACGAATACTTGAAGTACTAGGGATGGACGTAGTAAACAGTACCTGACCCCCTTCTTTGGTGGTAAAGTTTAGACCTTGCAGAGTATAATCGGTAGTTTCTGTTTGGTCTACCCCATCTACTGAAACATAAATGTCAGAAGATTCCAACCATTTGAAGGTAAAATTATATGGACCTGGCGTATTATTTCCAGGCAGTAAGTCTTCAGTAAGTGCCATTTACCTGTTTTGCATTTGAATAAGTTCTTGGATTTGCTGAGCCCTAGAAGATGCTTCAAATTGAGCACCTGCTTCAAGTTGACGATTCCTAAGATCTTTCAGCGCACCAATGTGAGCATCAACGGCATTAGACTGCTCATATGCAGCCCAAGCTTGGTTAAAAGCTTCAGTGTGCATACGATCTAGTTCACGGTGAACAATCAACTTTTTAATTGGATATTCAGATTGCTCTTGTAGACCACGTTGTTTCGTGTAAAGTTTGATCTGTTTATCCCAATATTTGTTAGGATGATTCATCATTTGCTCAATGGAACCCTTGAGATCAACATTCTGTGCAATCCAATTGTTTACCCACTGACGTTGTGAAGGGGTAAGAGGCTCTTTACTCGTAGGATTAGTACGAACAGTTTGTAGGTTATCCCATCCAGTAGAGATAAGCCACTGACGCCATGGTTCCATACCACCATTACTCTTGAAGAACGGCATGAAAGCATTCATAGCAGCAGTCATGGGTTCAAAGTATTTGATAGGTTCACCCGTATAAAGGTCAACCATGTCTTCAAGACCTTGGCTTACAGAAGGTAGGAACTTGTTACGATTGCCGATCCACGACCAAAAATCATTCTCAACATCTTTTAGTTGAGGAGTGATTGCCTTGGAAAGAAGACTACGAGCGCCTGCATATGGAATTAGTGAATCAGTATTGCTTGCCATAAATCGGCTCCAAGCAGATTCATCGCCAGACAACATAGAGATGAGAGGTTCAAATCCGCTAAGGAAGGTTTTGTTAGCAATGTTCATACTAATAGAGAAGGCAATCTTACGTCCAATCTCTTCAGACCAAGCCTGATCAACCCTAGAAGATTGATATGCCCAGTCACCAACAAGACCAAGTAGGGAGTCAAATGGCTCAAAACCTTGGTAGCTACGCCATTCACCAGTAATGGGGTTCTTAATCGACAACGGTTGCCAGCCCATTGAAATCATCCGACGCTTCTCTGCAGCATCTTGAGGACCGTTACCTGTCAGGTTACCGTTCATAGCCCACATACCAGCAGCCATAACCACAGTAGAACCCATGATTTGACGACCAATATATTCGGACTTCAGTGCCTGGAAAGCCTCCATACTGTACTCTAGACCATGTTCAGCAAGGGCAGCAGTGATTTCTTCAGTGGTCTTAGCATCAAGAACATTACGAGCTTTGGTAAATGCAGGCCCAATACTGCTAAGAGGATTAAAAGACCAACCAAACTCCAGTGCATTAACACCAGTCCGGGGGAACATGAACAATGTCTTAGCAAACGGGACACGCTGCATTACAGCTTCCAGTTTATTGACAAGCTCATTATCAAGGTTCAATGCAATCTCACCTGAAGCATGTTTTGCAGCTTCATCAGTCAGAAGCCCCGAACTATCGAAAGCCTTACTGTACAACTCTTTCTGCTTAGCATCAAACAATTTGGTAAAGTTATCGTCAATAACACCATTTGTTTGGCTAAAGATTTCATCATATGCTTTAGCACGAGCAACACCACTTGCCATAAAGGATTTGGTGAATCCATCAATAGCATACATTGCATTGATGCCGTAACGGAAGAACGGGTTGTTGTTCATGTAGGTCATGCTTTTGGCAATATTCCATAAGGCAACCTTACCCATTTTACCTTCTTTACGCCACCCCTCAGCCATAGATTCCATTACTTCCAAGTCATTCATCTTAGCTTGGAAGAGATCAGCACGACCACGTAATGCAGCTTCTTCAGGAGCACTAACAGCAAGACGCCATTCGTCTCCCATCATCTTGAGACCACGTTGGAAGTTTTCCGTGATACCACCAAAGGTGTATAGGGCACGTTTAATTTGAGCACCATCGCTTTGAGCAGCCGCTCCTGCCAACACAGAGATAGGTTTAGCAGCAGTAGAGATCATATTACCAACAAGAGCACGGACTGGAGCAAGTCCAGACAGCACACTGTTGTAACGAATACCATTCAAACCTTGGATGATGTAGCTAGGTACTTCAGGGTTTCGATCAAAGATACCCTTTTTAATAACGCCAATATGCTCCTCAGTCCAGCGATGCAGTTTAAACAGTGTATCTACATCACCGTTAGTTGCATCATATGCTTTGATAAACGGTTGCAAATAGGCAGGATTATCTTTAGCAATATCCTTCAAAGTTTGGACAACAGTAGTACCTTTATCCTTTGCCTTTTGAAGGTTTTCAGTAAAGCTATCAGCTTGTTGAGCCATCCATTCAGCAACCTTTTCATTGTTGCCAGACTTAACCAGCTTCTTATACTCAAGGGTACGGCCAGCAATGTACTGGTTAGCTCGCACCTCTTGTGCAAGCAGCTCTAGCTTTTCAAGGATAATCTCTTGTTGGCGTGTGGTGTCCATAGCTTCACCAGTAAGCAACACACCACGAGACGTATCAGCAACAGTATCAGCAGCTTGCTGTGTCATCATTGCAGATGCACGCATACTGTTGGGATCATACACCTCTTCAAAGGCACGTTTAAATGCCTGAGAAGCAATTACCCACTCCTCTTCACCCAAGAATTTCTGACCTTCATATACTGTCTTCTTCATACTGTTGACAGTTTTGATAAAGTCATTCAGATCTGCTTTGAAGACAGAGTTGACTAGGTTATCTACTGCACCATCAATCTGTTTAGCAGTAAGCTTGGTCTTCCCAATAACTGCTTCAACACTAGGAGAGAACCCAGCAAATAGCTCTTGCAAAAAGTCATTGCGTTCAGTGCCATCAGCAGCTTGCATAAACTTCTTCTGAAAAGAATCAGTTACAGCTGCACGAGCACGACCAAAGGTAGTACCAATGTTACCTTGCATACGAGCTTGGTCAACTTTGGCACCAATAGGATCAGCTTCCACATTAGGAATAGCACGTGCTTGCGGTTCATGCGGTTCATTGAACCATGGATTGTAGGTATCCGTATCTTTGAACATTTCAAGCTGACGAACACCTTCATCTGTTTGAGCAGCAACACGAGCATCCGCTGCACTTTCAATAGCATCAGCTACATCATCAGCTTCAGGATCAGCAGCACGAGCAGCAGCAGTAGCAGCTTCAGTCTCTTCGAGAGCTTTAGCAGCTTTAGCATCAGTAGGAACAATTTTTGCAGCTCCCTTTAGTGCAAAAAACCCTTGAAGTACACCAAGACCTGCACCTAGACCAAGGTTTTCAAGGATATTCTTGGCACGACGTACATCAGGACTATCACCATCGCGAGTAGCCCAAGGAATATCAAAACCAAGCCAATCGTTCAATGCACGTGCAATGTTGTCATCTTCATCAGTAATAGAAGCAGTAGCAGCAACAGCTGTATCTACACCAAGGTCAGCAGCAATGGCACCAACAACACGAGCACGCTTACTAATGTTCATGGCTTGGGTAGCCTTACCAAGACCACCAACAACTGCACCACCACCAAGAAGGCTAGGGATAATAACAGAAGAAGCGTTATAGATTGCCTTGTTAAGTGGGTCTTGATACTTAGGTTTTGTTCTGTCCCACCACTCATCAACTGGTTTTAGCCACGGTACAAGTCCAACCGCATTGAATACAGTATCAAGAGTACCTGCAGCCATAGCACCAGAACGAGTCAAGGCACCTTTAATGTTGCCACCTACATGCTCTACTACTTGTTCTGGTAGACTTTTTTCACTCTCATCAATCGCATCAAGTTCTGCTTGTTGTTGATCGAGTTGAGCCTGTTCCTGTTCTCGCCCCTCCAGCAACCGACGTTGTTCCTGCTGTTGGGCGGCTGCTTGGTTTTGTTCTTCTTCAGGATCGTAATTAACGACCTGCATATCTTGTGGAATGTTAAAATAATCAGCCATATCAATTGCCGCTTACACGGCTAACAACGTTAGGATTCATGTTACTGGCTTGACGCCATTGACCAGGACCAAAGCTAAGGTTTTGTGTGCGAGCACGCTCAATGATGGCACGCTCCTCAGCTGTAGCTTTATCTGAAGGACCAACCCAAGGACCAATACCTGCAGACTTCATATAAGCAATAGCCAAAGCATCTTGCACTTCAGGAGTAAATTTAGCTTCTGGTGGAATACCAAGACGCTTTACCCATGCAGCAAGGGTAGGACCAATGAACTGATACCTTCCCACAGCATGAAGTCGTCCAGAAGCAATCCATTCTTCATTAGACATACGGTTGTTGGCTTGTAGATTCATGATCTCACCAACAGTCATGTCAGTCAAAGAACGACCACCATGTTGCTTCATCTTTCTGAAGTCACCGCTAAACCCTAGAACACCACGACCACCTTTAATACCAATCTGATTGACAGCATTATAACCAGCAGCACCTGATTCATACTTAGCAAGCACATTAAGTGCGGCTCGTTGTTCATTAGTGATTTGCGGGTTGGTATACATATTAGGCATACCACTTCCAATCAAAGCAATGTCAGTACGGATAGGATTAGGTTGGTAGTTTAAGAAGAACTGGAAATCAGGATTGATTGCATCTTGTGCAGATTTCAAGGCTTCCATAGGAATCTGCTCTAGATGTTTGTANGCAGGATCAGTAGANTGGAATTTAATTTGAGCATTAAGTACATCTAATGCGCTAACCTGCCCACCAAACATATTAGCAAGGTCTTGAGCACGTTGAGGAATCTCAACACGATTAGTAGCCTTATAGCGTTTAACTGTATTATCAAGGATTGAAGGATCAATCAAAGATACAGTAGACAAGGCAGTGCTACCACCATTCTCAGCAACTGTTTGACGTAAATTATCAACGGTGGGAACTTGACGTTTAATGTCAAAATTCTTAAACCAAGTGCGAACTGGACCGCCAACTTTGCCGCCTTTTGTAGAATCAGTTACAGCAAAAAGACCGTTTGGATTATCAAAATTCTCTCGAACAACACCAAGAGCATACTCCTGAGCTTTACCGTTATTTTGATAAAGAGACATACCTTTTACAAATTCCTGCTGGAACATAGCTTCAGCAGCTTGTACAGCAAGCGGAACTGAAAGGTCACCTTTACGATTCAGGAAGTCATATTGGACTTTACTTTGAACGATAGCTTTAATGGTCTCAGAAGCTGTCTTTTGAATAGCGGGAGGCACGGCATCAGCCTGTGCTTTCTGAGCAATAGGTAGCCACTTAGCAAGCGTTTCATTACTAACTTTACCAATTGCAGCTTGTACTTCAGCAAGAGTTAAAGAGCCTTGGATCTGTTTACGTGTCCAAAGTTCTTTGTACATTTCATCATTCTTATATTCAGTAGTAAACTGACGATAAGAAGCAATCAGCTTTTGAGCTTCAGTGTTACCATCACGAACAGCTTTTTCATGGAGCTGATCTAGATCGTTATTAGTAAGTTCAAGAAGATTAGCATTCAGCTCTTCACGAAGTTTATCATTTTGTGCGCTAAAGGCACGCTGTTTAGCAGCTTCAGTTTGACTAAAGTGCTTGTTCTCTGAATCCCGACGTGAATCACGCAGTTCACCAATCTCAAGGCTATACTGATCACCAATAGTTTTGTTTTGACCAGGAAATGTTTGGTCTAGAATTGCATTGATTTCAGTGTCACTGAAGAGTGGATTACCAGTATCATCCTTAGCAAGGAACATAATGTTCAGCAGGTCTTTCCTAGCTGCACCACGATCACCACCATAGGCACGTGTCAAGGTACGGAAAGAATCCATGAATACCTCAGGACTCTTAATATCTGCAAAAGCATCCCGTGCTTCAACCACACGACGTTCCTTAGCAGCCTTAACTTCTGCCTGACGTGTCTCAGAAATGATAGCTTCGTTGGTTGTATTAACCTTCGACAGCATACCGTATAGGAACTGCGTAGAAGCCCCGTAAAGGCCGTTCTCCTTGATGTAAGGTATAACTAGTGCATTAAGGACTGCAGCCTTCTCTGCGCTTGTTGTAGCTTCAATAGGAGTGATTTCTTCAACAGTACCGTCTTCACGTTTAATGCTGACGATAGTTTCAGTATCAGTTTCAAGTTTGTTCTGAACCCAATCACCCCAACGTTGACCAGCAAGAATAGACATTGCATGGTCCCGTCCCATCTTCTGAGCACGGTTTAGACTACGAACCTTTTCAACCTCGGTCTCACTGACACCTTTGGCTGCAAGCATATCAGCTTGGGTTTCAATAGCCTCACCAGCCTGTTGCAGTTGATTCTTAGCGCTATCCCAAGCCATCTGTGCTTCGGGATCACCGCCAGTCATCAATGTATCAATTAGGGACTGTTCATAATCTTTGTCAAACTTTTGTTGAACAAGACCATCTGCTAACTTATAAGCAGTAGTGCTCAAAGAAGCTAGATTTTGAAAGAGCTTTTGTTGGTTGCCTTGATTGATCTCAGCAGCCTTTTGCTCTAAATCAAAATTAAGACGACGTTGTTGTTCAATATCTGAACGACTTTCTTGACGCAGACGTTGGTTACGTTCACGTGCTTGTTTTTCAAGTTCTTGACCATATCGAAGGCTAGCAAGATATTCTTTCCTATTGCGAATATCTGCTTGCCGTTGCTGCTCCATGCCACGTATGACACGTTCCCCTTCACGGGCGATAGCAGCAACATTGGCATTAGATACTTGAATAGGGCGGAATCCTGTAGCTTGGGCGTACCCTTTGTAGCTTACTTGTTCTGCCATTTAATTTCACTTAAAAATACTTGAATAGTCTGGAAAATCCCCACTGTATTGTCGATTACTCATGCTAGCAATAGACGATGCAATACTTAGACCACCTTGAGCTGCTGCCATCCAAGTAGCTCCAGAAGACTGGTAACCAGGTGTCTTAGGCTTAGGACGACGCTTAAGCTTATACGGCTTCTGAATCTTAGGACGGAATACAGCAAGCGGTTCAGGAATCTCAGGAAGACGTTCAGGCTTAAGCATACGAGCTGCTTTTGCTTGAAGGTCTGCACCGTATTTCTGAAGGTCAATATCCTTCATGTTAGATTCATGTTGCTTGTAAGCACTCCTTAGGCTTTCATCCATAATAGCCATGTTACGTCCAAACTGAGCAAGTTCTGCTTGCAATGCTTTAGCAGCAGACCTACCAGCTTGACCACGAGCACGAACCTCACCCTCAGCCCTTGCTTCTTGAACTAATTGATCTTGACGGTCAAAAGCTTGACCAATTTCAATCTCCCTCATACGTCGCGTTTCAGACTCGTAAGCCCGAGCAGCTGCAAGGTTATTGAAGTTAAGTTGATCTCTGTAGTTCTGCTCTGACTGAGCGTATTGACGTTCGGCTTGTCGTTGCTCATAAGCACGGATGGCAAGTTGTTGCTGATAATCCCTACGGTTAATCTCATCTTGGTAATCAAGCTGACCAGTAAGGTTTGCTACATCAATCTTCCATCCTTTAATGTTGTATTTATTTTGACGTTTGCGCTCTTTGTTTTCAAAGCGCCATTGACGCATTGCTTCTTTTTGAGCACGTTCGTATGCAGACCTTTCTGCACTTTCTTGTCTAGATGCACCAAAAATATCTAGTCCAGTCCCAATGACAGCGGAACCAAGACCAATAGCTGTTAATGGGTCCATTAAGTCCTCCTGTAATATCTAGGTGAATAGTTACCTTCCCACATCATTGAAGTGAGTGCCAAAGGTAGTGGTGATTCACTTTCAATAATTACATCAAAATTATCTGTGCGTTGATGTACTGGAACTGTAATAACTCGTTGAGTTTCTACAGGTACAGAACCAAGCTCATAATAATCACCAAAAGCAGATGGGTAGAAGGATACATTATCTTGCCTACCTTTTGATTTGATAGTCATCTGCACACTACTGGTGAGACCAACGGAAAGTTTCATTCTAGCAATAATCAAAGAAGCTGAATAATCCGTCACCTTGCCAGCATTGTCTCGACGGTAATAGAATCTGGGAAGTTCAACCCTATAGTTATAAGCATAACCAACAATAACTGCAAAGTCTTGTGTACTTACATCTCTGTTCTGAATCTCAAAGTAATCACCAGTACCGTCTGTACCAGTAACAGGGGTTAGGTAATATCCAGAAGTAAATAGACCTTGATTGTTAGGGTCTGATGCAATCACTGCAAGTGGGTTTAGCCCAGAAACAAGTTTAAATGGTGTATAAACTCTTGTGTGGCCTGTGTTTGAGTCATACACTCGATTCACAGGAAGCACAGGGCTAACCAAATCAAACGTAGGATTAAATGGAACACCAGCTGAAGTTACAAGACCACCACTACCAGTTCCGGCACCACCTTGTAAAATCTGTTGAGTAGGTGTTTGGTTAAGATTACCCCTCAAAAGAGTGTACTCTGTACCTTGTTGTGTGACAATATAAATCTCATCACTTTCGATGAAGACAGTTTGAACATTGCCACATAGTTTCCATTGGAACCAAGTTTGGAGTTGATTTTCGGTGCCGTCGTTGTAGAAGCGGAAGAAATACACTGTATCACTAGATTTAGTGCTCATCGCAAGTAATGAGTTCTGTGGGCTAGTGATTACTGAATCAATAGTATTAGGAATCCACTCAGATACAATTTTACCGATTTCAAGGATAATAGGATTTTCCTGCTGACCACGTGTAGTCATATTGAAGACACGTGTGTAGTTTGCAGTTTTATTCAAGAAGACAACACTTGTCCCAAAATCTTGTGGTTTAAGTTCAGGGGTTGTCTCATAGTTGGAGATAGCACGAATAATACTACCACCAGGAGTGAGCACACCGCTTTCAGCGTACATAATAAATTGCTGATTCTGGCTGAACAGAAGCAAACCTTGTCCAGTAGGCAGCACAGAATGCAATACAGCAGGTCGAATAGAAGAACAACTCAAATCAATAGGATCTGCTGCTGTTTGAGTAAGAGCTGTGGTATGATAAAGATTGTAGAAATCACCAGCCTGACTCATACTAACAACGTCTTCAGTCAAGAAACCAAGACGATTGTTATAAAGGAAAGTCTGTTGGATCGGTTTCCCAATAAAGGTGCCAGGATTCTGGGGATCTTCAACCAAGAAACCAGGATGAGCATTTGTCTCATTATCACCTACAAGGCGATCAATCCAAGCAGCAGGACGTAAGGTGAACTGATTAACAGCTGTAGCAATCAGCTCATGAGGCATTGTTGATGCATCAAAACCAGCTGAGACTTCAGGTGAAATAGTTTCTTCCCAATAACCATTGCCTGTACCTGAACCAGCTTCAACAATAAACTTAGCCCAATAGGTATCTGCGGTATTCGTTGTGTTTACAACTTTAACAATCCTACCGTTAGTTGCTTCTTTAGGAAGTTGAGCTACATTTTCTACAACATCCTGAAAGACACTCATGGATTCACGACCAAGACCACCACGGACTTCAATGGAAAACGGTGTAGAATTAGTAAGCTCAATTGTAGTACCAATGACAGTAGCCGTATAACCAGACAAAGCATTTAGCTGAGACTGAAGGCTATTGAGAACAACGGTAGCATTAATTGTACTCTCCTGCTGAACAGGTGTTCCAGGAGTGATTACAAACTGGTCTGGTGTTGTATAAGTAGCAGATGGCGTAGAACTTCCATTAAGAAAGACTTCATACTTAGAAGCTTCTGCTACCTCAAACAACCGAATAGTTGCTTTAGTCCGGTAAGCATAAGCAGAAGGTACAGGCTTTTCAGCTACATTTACTGTGTTATTGGTAATAAACGTTGTATCCTGAACAGTCAACAATGAGTAGTTAGTAGCCTCACCAGACAAGTAATTTCTAGAAGTACCTTGGTAGGTTACTGTAGCTTGTACCCCTGTAAGTAGATTCCAAATAAATAGCTCACCGTATGTTACGATGACTCCATTTTGGTCCTTAACGGGAGGGGTAATACAAGCAATGTATTTCTCATTTTGATCCCGAATAATCGGAAACCATTTAGCTCCTTCATATTCAGTACCTGTTCCACCTGGATTTAACACTGTCTGTAGTGTTGTTCCAGTACGCTTTACAAGACCAAACGTGGGATCTGGATAGACATTGATAGCTTCCTTAACTTGACCAGGCAGCTTCATATCGTCAGGCTGACGGGATACACCTCCTAGGAAGTTAGGGATTCGTTGTGTAATAGCAGCCATTAGCGATACAAGGCGTGGTAAGGTTGATAGCTTGTGTAATAGTTCTCTCCACGAGGATGACCAAACATAGTATAGTCACCTTGGTTACAGTCATACTCTAAAGCTAGAGCACGGTTATAAGCTTCCTTTTGTTGAAGCATTTGATATTGGGTAGTATCACCTACAATACGACTGGAGACAATACTAGCAGCACGAGCAACGATGTAGTCTTGAATAGGATACGGGAGATCGACCCAATCAAGATAACGTACTACATCACACTTAACAGTTTTATCCCATTTAAAAGGGTTTGTCTTACCATTAATATAACCGTTTCTATCATAAAGTTTGCCGTCACGAAGGACAGCATCTTCTTCACGATAATCAGGTGTTAGGTCTACCTGTAGATATGCTCCAGAGATTTCGATTTCATCATCAGCATTAGGTGCAAAAGGTACACCAAACTCTTGATTAAATGTCCAACCTTCTGCCTGTACCTCCCTTGACACCTGTTGTAGTGTGTCGTAGGCAATCGCAACGTCCGGGTTGGTTTGCGTTTCAACTTGTGACCCATCCTCTAGGGTCAAAGTTTGGGTGTAAATGGTGGTAACAGGCGCCTGACCTACTGACGCCAGAATTTCATTAACAGCTTTAAGCTCGGCCTGAGCGTTAGATAGGGTTGCGGGCATAACGATATCGTTATAAAAGATTTAAAAAAAAGGGAGCCCAGTTAAGGACTCCCCGTATGGTTAAGAATCAGGCACGGCTACGGGCGGGAGCATCACACTCAACACCAGCGTAAGCAAAACGAAGATTCTTGGTTTCCGAATAAACGGTAGAAGCGGCTACGGCAGAACCATAACCTTTCTGAGTTTTAGCAACAGAGTTGCGGATAGCAGTGTTACCACCAGAGATTCCGGTAGTAGCACCGCTCACGCCGCCGTTACCGGCAGCAGTTGCGAGGTTAGCCATTTGTTAATACCTCCAGTTATCAAAGGTTCTGCAGCTCAATAGCAGCAGCAGGATTCAGGGTACCAGCGCCCATAGCCAGACGACCCACGATAATGTCGCCTTGGTACATGGTACGCACATCAGCACCAGTGGTTTGCACTTGAGGACCGATGGCTTCCACAACACCCACAGCATCCTTCTGATAGATCAGACCGCAGCTGTTGGTGAAGTCACCAGAGTAATCATTGTTCTCACCCTGGACAGCGGCAACAGTACCAGCCAGGAACGGCAGGTTGTTGGAACGCTTGATAGAAATACCAGCGATCTCATAGAGACCTTCGCCGGAGTTCAGATTACCTTGACTGTTACCGTAATCACGGTTCAGGATGTTGCTATCAACCTGGCTGATCAGTGCATAGTACTGACGCGGAGACAGCACAGCCACACGATTCTGCTTAGGCAGGTTCTTCTCATCCATGATGGAAGCAGCTTCAAAGAAGGCATCCACCAGGGCTTGAGCATTGTACTCGTTACCCGCACCCAGGTTGATCTGGCTACCGCCGGGCTCAGGACCAGGAGCAGCAGTGATGGGGTGAGCTTCACGAGCAGCCTTAGCGATCTGACGGAAGATCTTCTTGTCATAAGCTTCGGCCAGTGCATGACCGATCTTAGCAGCGATCTCAGAACGCAGGCTGTAGTGAGCCAGGGTCTCGTCCAGGTCGTACACGAAAGCAGAGGACACCAGAAGGTCGTCACAGACGATGGTCTTCTCTGCCACCGGGGGATCACCACTACCCAGGATAGGAGTACCGGGCACGTGGTAATCAGCCGTCATACGGCCAGTAAAAATGAACTGCATCGACTTGCCGTTCTTCAGGGTACGGCTCTGCACAGTGCCTTTGGCCATAGTAGCAGATTCGTAAGCCTTGAACAGCTCACCGCTAAACAGCTTCAGATAAGTTGCATACTTAGTGTCGTATGCGTATGCACCAGAGGTGCTAGGTACCGCTTTATTTAGGGTACCGATTACAGTTTGAGTAGTGTTAGCCACAATAGTAAAGAGAGAGTTTTGTTAACGTCTCCCTAAGCGCTTAGGAATTGCAATGGATTTTCAGGATTCATTGCCATTCAAGTTTATTGAAAATTGTCTGTCTCTCCAGACCGTCATGACTAAA
>BB_Man_B_Liq_inBBDRAFT_1000071_pt1 | contig 15493 bp, 18 predicted proteins | sample BBManParaguerPR_4_FD_10244 | JGI IMG/M metagenome (IMG submission 10244) | reverse complement strand
TCCGGCTTATTATTGGCTAGGGTGGGGCATCAAAGGTAAGCGAGAAATTTATGCTTACGATTATGTTAAAAAACTCAAGCACATGGTATAATTCTTGAGTTCTGCGGGATTAGTTCAGTGGTAGAACGTCAGCCTTCCAAGCTGAATGTCGTCGGTTCGAGTCCGATATCCCGCTTTGGATTCTCGACGGAGAGTCCATAGGGTGTGACCGAATAACCCTTGTGGAGGCACGGGGTAAGGTATATTAGGACAGGGGTGGTGCCCGCTGTGCTTGCACAGAATCCGATACCAAGGAGTCCGAAAGTCTGGAAGTCCTCATATTACACCTACAAGTGTATCCCTTCCAGTGAAGGTATAGTAGAACCCTTTCACCCACTAACTAAAAGATGAAATTTCTACTTGCTATTTTTGCCTCTTTATTCTTTGCTCTTCCAGCTATGGCTGTCGAAGTCACAATGGGAGCAAATGGTAACTTAGTTTTTGAGCCATCTGAAATAAATATTTCTGCGGGAGATACGGTTACTTTTGTAAACGGAATGCTCCCTCCTCATAATGTCGTAATTGAGGATCACCCAGAATGGTCTCATGATGATCTAGCTTTTGCGGGAGGAGAGTCTTTCGACGTAACCTTCCCTGAAGCCGGAGACTTCACCTTCTGGTGCGCTCCGCATAAAGGTGCCGGTATGATTGGCACAGCCCACGTTTCTTAATTATGAAAATCTTTTTAGATACTGCCGATACTGAAATTATTCGTAATCACTTTGCCACCGGTCTCATTGACGGCGTTACGACCAACCCAACTCTTATTATGAAGAGTGGGCGTAAGCCTGAAGATGTATATCAGGAGATTAAAGACATCGGAGTTAAAGACATTAGTATGGAAGTTGTTGGCAATGACTGGCTAATGATCGAAGAAGGTCGAAGGCTGTCTGAAAAGTTTGGCGAGGTAGCTACAATTAAGTTGCCTTGCACGAAAGAAGGTCTATTTGCTTGCAAAGTTCTTTCAGAAGAAGGAATTAAGACCAACGTTACTCTGATCTTCTGTGCTGCTCAAGCAGTTCTTGCTTCTAAGGCCGGGGCAACTTATGTCTCTCCTTTTGTAGGCCGGCTTGATGATCAATCAGTTGCAGGTCTTGAGGTAGTTCGGAGTATTTCTGAGCTATACTGTATGCATCGTAGAAGCACTAAGGTTCTTGCTGCTTCAATCCGAACAGTTCAAAGAGCAATCCGCTCCTGGTACAACGGCGCAGAAATTTGCACAATGCCTCCTAAAGTATTTGAGCAAATGTACGATCACATCCTTACGGATAAAGGACTTGAAATCTTCGACAACGATCAGAAAAAAGTAGAGGAACTTCTTAAGTGATCGCGAAGATCAAAAAGCATAAGAAGGAAATAGCTTTCTTTGTGCTATTGGGGCAAATGATTTTGGTTTCAACTCAGCTATCTAAATTGGTTGATAACGACAAACCAACATTTATTTGTCGCCCTACAGGGATTGATTATGACATTATTTGTCAGCAACTCTGATTTTTTGCAAGATTAGTTCAGAGGTAGAACACCAGAGTTACATTCTGGGTGTCGGCGGTTCGATCCCGTCATCTTGCATTGTATATTATATACATTCCCATGACTAACGACTGGCGCTATTCTAAAGAACGTATGGATCTAAGAGCAAAGTCTCTTGAGATCTTAGGTAAAGCCTTTACGCTTAAACGCGAAGTCTATGAGTTCTGCGATATGTGGATCTCTCAAGGAGGCAAAGACGTAAGTAACATTGTGAACGAGTTTATAAGATATATAGAAGACGTGGAGGTGATACGACAACATGAAGCGAAAGCATGCAAAAGCAGCTGCAAAGAAACTGATAAAAATAGCAAAGAAACATCCTGATTACTACTCTGACGGAGATGTTACGTATGCAAAGTTACTTCTTTCTCGATTAAAGAAAGAAAAAACACAATGTACGAATACAGAATCAAAGAAGTAGTAAAAGTAGTAGACGGCGATACCGTAGATATTATTTTAGACCTCGGCTTCGGGCTCTTCAAAAAAGAAAGAGTTCGGATTGCCGGGATCGACACCCCAGAAAAACGTACTAGGGATAAAGACGAAAAGCTTCTAGGATTAGACGCAACTAGCTACGCAGAAGAGTGGTTTGGTTGCGACCCTAAAGAATTAGAAGTTAGAACCGAAAAAGATGGCAAATATGGCCGGATGTTAGGTTGGTTCTATAAAGGCGAAGAATGTTATAACAATAAAATAGTTGACGATGGGTACGCCTGGTGTTATGATGGAGGAACAAAGATCGAAAAAGGAGAAGCCGCCTACGATCAGCTAGTTCAAATTAGAGGATATGCCTCTTTCTCTGAATACAAACAATCTAAGTAATTATGGAAAACATCGAAGCTCACATTGCTAAAGACAAAGAAATTCTTTCAAACCCTACAACCTCTCCTCAACAGAGAAGGCACATCGAGGAAGAACTCCGAGATCTTGAGCATTATCATAAAGAGCATCCAGAGGACCACCACGATCCCACCGCTCTCGAACTATACTGCGAGATGAATCCTGAAACTGACGAGTGCAGGATTTATGAAGATTAATAATAAAGACCCCAAGCTGGGTCTTTTTTACTATGTTGGAAAATAAAAACAAACACTGTTTTATTCTTTTTAGTGGTTTACATTAGAAGTAGAAACTCACTATAATTACTAATAACCGCAATGATTCAAAAAGTCAATTCCTTTATTTTAGGAGTTTCAGTCGACGTTTTAGATTACCTCTATCGAGGTAGAGATTATCAGAGGTTTTGGGTATTAGAAGAGATTGCTCGAGCGCCTTACTTTGCTTTCTTAAGTGTGCTACATTTTAGGGAAAGCATGGGTCTTAGAGGACCTGAGCATATTGATCTAATGATTCAGCATTTTGAGCAAAGCATAAATGAAACATCACATTTGGAATATATGGAAAGTAGGGGCGGTAATGCTTATTGGGTGGATCGCTTTGTGGCCAAACACCTCGTACTTATCTATTATTGGATCAATGTGGTTTATTACTGGGTGGCTCCTAAGTCTGCATACCATTTGTCTTATGAAATAGAAATCCATGCGGCTGTTACATATGCAAAATACCTTGCATTTAACGGCCCAGATGATAAAATACTTGACATACTTAACGACGAGATGGAACACGCTCGTGAACTACAAAAAGCAATGGAGTTGATTAAATGAAAGTCGGAATGATCGGTCTTGGTCGTATGGGCGAGGGAATGTCTCGTCGAATGATGAAAGAAGGTATCGAAGTTTGGGGATACCGGAGAAACTATGCAAAAGCCGAAGAAGCTTTTGAAAAAGGATACGTATCAGGCGTAACTCCAACAATTAAAGGGTTGGTTGACCAAGTCAAAGCAACTCAACGACAAGGCAGAACTCCTGGCATTTTCCAACTTGTTGTACCAGCGGAAAACGTAGAGGAAACTATCAATGAACTTTTACAGTCAGGTTGTTCTGAGGGCGATATTATTATTGATCATGGCAATTCCAATTTTAAAGACTCTCGACGGAGAGCGGAATGGCTTGCTAAACTTGGCATCGCGTATATTGACTGTGGTACTAGTGGTGGTGTGTACGGTCTTGAGCGCGGATATTGTCTTATGGTTGGTGGTGCAAATACTGCAGTATCCGTCTGCTCTCCAATCTTCCGCGCGCTCGCTCCTGGAATTGGCGCCGCTCACAGAACTGACCCTATGAGTCACGCTACAAGCGCCGAGTACGGATGGTTACATTGCGGAGGACCTGGAGCTGGTCACTTTGTGAAAATGGTTCATAACGGAGTGGAATATGGAATCATGCAAGCCTACGCCGAAGGCTTTAATATCCTGCATGAAGCTAATGCTGGGTCGGCTTATGTTAAGGAGGGGGATGCTGAGGTGGCTCCGATGGAAAATCCGAGGGATTATCAGTATGACATTGATGTTGCTGAGGTGGCTGAGTTATGGCGCCGCGGTAGCGTGGTTGGGTCTTGGTTACTTGACCTTACTGCTGATGTTCTACGGCGCGATAGAGAGCTTAGCAAGTTCGATGGCGGAGTATCAGACTCTGGTGAGGGTCGTTGGACGGTTCACGCTGCTGTGGATCTTGGCGTACCCGCTCCTGTCCTCAGCACTGCGCTGTATGAGCGTTTTAACTCACGCCGTCTTGGCGCTTTCGCGGCCAAGGTTTTGAATGGAATGCGATATATGTTTGGCGGTCATGACGTTCGCTGATGTCTTATTTTGGGGAGCACTACCGTTTATATGTGCCACAGTTTATTTCGGGATACGAAAAGGTGAAAATGACTACTACGACTCAGACGACTACGATGGCAACGGAACCGCTCACTAATCAAATTGTTATCTTCGGAGCCACCGGAGACTTATGTAAGAGAAAGCTCATACCCGCTCTATACGAGTTACATAAGAAAAACTTACTACCCGAAAATCTATGGATTGTAGGTACGTCTAGAAGGGAAATGCGAAGAGACAGTTGGATAAAAACTTTAGGAGAATATCCTGAAGATTTTTTAAAGCGTCTTCACTGGAGATCTACTGACCTAGATAACCCAGAAACCCTTTCTAAACTGCCTGAATCAGACGACACCACATACTTCCTATCTGTACCACCAGAAAGGTACGAAAATGCAGTAATTAACCTCAAATCTACAGGACTTCTTGATGACCCAGAAACCTCCCGTATTGTTATTGAAAAACCCTTTGGGCACAATCTTAAATCTGCTAATCATTTACAGTTTGTGGTGGAGCGACATTTACGCGAAAAACAAGTATATCGCATTGACCATTATCTCGGTAAAGATACTGTTAATAACATCGTTGCCACCCGCTTTAGCAATATTCTATTGGAGCCACTTTGGAACAGGCAGTACATAGAAGAAGTTCAAATCTTTGCAACAGAAACAATAGGATGCGAAGGTAGATCTCAGTATTACGAAACAGCTGGTCAAGTAAGGGATATGCTGCAAAACCACATTTTGCAAGTTTTAGCCTTAATTGCTATGGAGCCACCCAGCAAATTAAATGCAAGGGAAATACGACGAGAGAAGACAAAGGTACTCGCAGCCACTAGAATTAGCGAGAACATTATTCTTGGACAATATGAATCTTATCGTTCTGAAGAGGGTGTTAATCCTCACAGTGGTACTCCTACCTATTTTGCTGGGACTTTATTCGTCGATAACTGGCGTTGGGAGGGAGTTCCTTTTAACGTGATGACAGGCAAAAAAATGCCGTACGGTTGTGTTGAAGTTGTTATTAAGCTTAAAGCTCCGCCTCTAAAACTATATGAAGGAGAAATCAACGACCGTATTGTCATGCGTTTACAGCCTAATCCTCATCTTGATATTAGGATGGACATTAAATCTCCTGGGCTTGATGATAACCTTGAACTGGCTACACTCACTCACTCATACCCACAAGACAGAGCAATTGACGGATACGAAAAGCTTCTCTACGACGCCATAAATAGCGATCAGTCTCACTTTGTTCATTCTGAGGAGGTACTGGAGTCTTGGAGGATTGTAGATGACCTTCTCTGCACTGGCGAAAGCTGCCCTATTCGTACCGTTCCTTATATCTATATGCCTGGAGCGTGGGGACCTCAGCACAAAGTCGAAAGAATAACTAGATGGGATTATCCTGCATGAGTGATATAAACGATCCAGTATGGAGTGTGATTATTATGATTGCTATAGGGTTGGCTTGTACTGGGTACGTTATTTACTACATACTAAAACTAGCCACAGAAGAGATGAACAAAAAGGATTGACATAACAAAGCTTATAGTCTAAAATTATATAGTATAAGTTATAGTGCTATGAATGTATTTGTTCTGGACAAGGATCCGGTAAAAGCAGCACAATATCATTGTGATAAGCATGTTAACAAGATGATTGTTGAACATCTTCAAATGATGAGTATTGTTGCGGTTATCAATGAACTAGACCCAGCAAAACGAACTAACGGAGAATTCTATAAAACTAAAATGTTTCGAAAGCATCCTTGCACTATTTGGATGGGAGAGTCATTTGGAAATTGGGCCTGGACTTATCATATGACTGAAGAACTCTGTAACGAGTTTGAAAAACGATGGGGTCATGAACACGGAGGCCGAGGCAGTTTGCGCTCCTTGCTTAAAACTCGTATTGCTCTATCTAAAAAGCTGCCTCATAATATGACAGAATTTGCTCAGGCTATGCCAGATGAGTGTAAAGTAAAAGGAGATGCCGTGGCAGCTTATAGAACGTATTACAACAAGCACAAGCATGATTTTGCCACATGGAAAACCGAAGCCCCACATTGGTGGGCACCTGAGCCTACCGGGGAATAGAAAATATTGCGTAATAGGAGACCTTCATGGAAGAATTGATACTCTTGAAAAAATCATCGAAAGATCTCCTGGGTACCATTTTATTATCATCGGTGATAGCATTCATCATAAGCCTTTCTTTAAAAGAACAAGGAAAACTTCACCCGTTCGTACTCTTCAGTTTATCAGAAGTAAAGTTTTAGAGGATAAAGCCACGCTGCTTTTAGGTAATAACGAAAATTATATTTTAGAAAATTTAGTTACTCCAGAAGAAAAAATCCTTAAAAAAGAAGTGCGTTATACTCTAAGATGTCTCAGAGAACTGGATTTCAATAGTAGGTTAGATTTAATTTCTTGGTTAGCTCGTTGTCCATTAACTGCCTCTATTAAAGGAAACAATAGAAACTTTAAATTAGCGCATGGCTTATTTAAAGAAAAGATAACTAAGTCAAACAGAGACCAAATTTTGTCTGGGCCAGGATTTCCTTGGTGGAAAGATAAACTCGAAGAATATTGCCCAATAGCAGAAACAACATATCTTCTAGGTCACTACGGCTATCCGTATGTGCGCAAAAACTTATTTATAATTGACGCTACAAACTTTGAAGGCGTAGGCGTCTACTATACCGACCGAGAGGAGTTCCTGATCTACTATTGACAGGATCGGCTTCTTGGTCTATAATAGTAAAAACTGCTCTTGTTTATGTCCAAACTTAATGTCCTGGGTTATGCCACTCTGTCAGATGGGATGAACCGCCAGGTGTTCGGAGATTGCGAGACATCTCCTGTAAAACCTGAAACTATTAAAAGCATTAAAGCTTCGATGGAAAACTTCGGAGTTACGTTTCCTATCGAGAACCCTGAAGGTTTCTTTATGGATGACTTCAAGCTTCCAGAGCTTAAAGGGAAGAATATCAAAGAACACTTCGAGAATATCTCTAAGGCTCTTGTATCGGACCAAATCAAAGTCATGAAGGACTTTGCATACTCCGACCTTCCTAAAAAGCCTAGCCCCCAATATATCGTTAACACGCCGGGTTGGACCAAATATACCCCAACCAAAAATGGGTTTGACATCACTCATCCTGAAGTAATCGAAGAAGATATTGCCGTATTTGACTGTGAAACCTTTGTTAAAGGCTCTGATTTTTCCCATCCCATCCTTGCTTCTGCAGTTACAGACACTGCGTACTATGTTTGGATGCATGAGTGTTACGTAGATCCTTCGATTGAATATTACACCACTCTTGTTCCCGTTGGAGATAATAAAGTCTTTATTGCTCACAACGTTGCTTATGACCGAGCTCGTTGTGTAGAGTCATATGACATTACTAAGAAGAACTATTGGTTTGATACCATGTCTGCTCATATCAATGTGAGTGGATTGGCTTCTGGTCAGCGATGGTGGTATGTTCAAAAAACCGCGAAGAAAGCTAGTTATCGCGCTGACCCTATCTGGGCAGATAAGGGATCTCTTAACGGCCTGGTTGATTGCTATAACTTCCACTGCCAGCCTATGATTCCGCTCGAGCCGGAAGACAAAAAGATCCGAGACGTCTTTGTGGTCAGTGAAACCATGGAACAAATTTGTGAGCTTCGTGATGACTTGACTCAGTATGCTCTTAAAGACGCCGAGATTACTCAAGAGCTCTACTCTATTCTTATCCTTAAATATCTCCAGAACAATCCTTCTCTGACAACACTTCTTGGTCACTTTGGTATTTCTTCTGCCTTTCTTCCGGTTGTTGATGACTGGAAAGAGTGGTTTGAAGGTTGTGAAAAGATCTGGAATGAGTCTATTTCTCGGCAAGAAGATATTCTTGGCCAAATGGCTCAAGAAATTTATGATGCCTGGAATCAAGGAGAAATCGACGTAGAAAGCGATCCTTGGCTTTCTCAGATGGATTGGGAATGCAACTTTAAACTCACTAAAGCAGGTAAGCCTTCCTCTAAGTGGTACGGGGTTCCTAAGTGGTTAAGGAGCGTGTCTGAAATCCAGAAAACCGAGGAAGGAAATAAGCTTGTTATTGGGGGTATCTCTACAAAAAATCGTCTGTCTCACTTTCTTCTCCGACTTAAGTGGGATGATAAGCCCATGACCTACTTTGCAAATAAAGGATGGTGCTTTATGGACGAGGACCTTGGTGAATTCGTTCGAGTTCCCCACCCTAAGGGCGAAGGAGAAAATGTCGGAGGTGTACTTTCCAAAGACTACGCCGACGACTTTGAGACTGGAATGCTTAGTTCCGATCTCCCTCAAGCTAAAGAACTGATTAAACTTGCAATTAACGTATCTTACTGGACCTCGGTTCGAAGCCGAGTTCGCGAACAATATGTCTCTAAAGTCAACAATCCTCTTGGTAAAGAATTCAATCTTATTGTCCCAGCAACGGTTCCTCACAATACTTCTACTAACCGTGCTGGAGAAAATCTCTGGCTCACCGTTCCTGATCCAAAGTATGACAAAATTGGATCCGAGATCAAAACCCGAGTACAAGCTCCTGATGGTTGGGTTTTTGTTGAATCAGATTTTGACGCCCAAGAAGCTGTTGTTGCTTCCATCTTTGCTGATTCCTATTACAAAGTTGCTGGGTCAACTCAGTTCTCGCATTCTATCCTTGCCGGGTCAAAAGACAACGGATCAGACATGCACTCAATGACCGCTAAAGCCATTGGGATCTCTCGAGCAGTAGCCAAAGGTTGTAACTACGGGATGCTTTATGGATGCGGGGCTAAGACTCTTGCCAACACTATCCGTAAAGGTAACAAGTCTATTCCTATGAAGCAAGCAATCGACATGGGTAAAAAGCTTATCGAGATTAAGAAAGGACGTAAAGCTTATCGAGGCATGAGGGAACTTATTGGTGGATCTGACTCATATGCCTACAATGAGATGGCAAAGATCGCCTGTGAGAAGACTCCTGTTAATCCCTTGAGCGGAACTAAAATGTCTACTGCATTTCGTCCCAGCTCTGTCGGCGATGACTTCTGGACAATGAGAAACAACTGGTGTATTCAATCAACCGGAAGTGCTATGCTTCATGCCTTCATGGCTGCTATGGAATGGCTGATCAAAGATCACGGGCTCAATGCAAAGTTTAATATGTCAGTTCATGACAGTATTTTGTATATGTGTCCAAAGGAAGAAGCAGAGAGAGTTGCGGCTCTATTCCAAGTAGCTCATGCTTGGTGCTGGGCCTGGCTTCGATATAACTATGGAATCTATGAGCTCCCTGTTGCTAATGCTTGGCTCTCTTCTATCGAGATCGACTACATTTTTCGCAAGGCCGCAGACGCCAGCACAAATACTGTATCCCAACAAAAGAAAGAAAATGACGGACACTCAGTTACAATCAAAGACCTCATCCCCGTCTTTGAAAACCTTTGATGAAATAAATCAATACTTCAAAACCAAGTATGGGCTATCTCTCTTTATGCAAGAGGAGCCCTACTTGATGGACGGAAAGAAACCTCAGTATTGGGTTGGGATAAATAGCACAGAGATGGCTTTGCTAAAAGCAAATGGCGATTTTACAACAAAATATCCTAAAAAAGCAAATATGACAAAAAACGCAGGGCATCGGTGCATTACACTCAATACTCTGCGTAATAATATTAAAAAAGATAAAATGCTATTTATGCGGGCTTAGCAATCAAAGTTTTTCTTGGGATCAGTTTCTAGGCTTATTGTTCCGCTTCTTGTTGCATAAGCAGGATCTTCGCTACCAATCTGCCCAGCTTCGTTCTTCCAAAGGCCAAAGTCAACTTTAAGTTTAAACCAAGGCGGCCTATCTTCTTTGTTCTTTTTATAGCATTTCCATACTCTTTGAAGTCCGCCTTCTACAACTTTTGACTGATCTATAGTTGTTCCTCCATTAGCATCGTAAGTATACGCGTCTCTAGGAGTAAATTTATATGTAGCAGATCCATCTTGAGCTGCTCCGCAAGTAAGTTCTAACTTAATTCCTGGAGGGCAATCACAGGCGTCTTTGTCTTCTACAACGTAACTTTCATTTGTTTCTGGGCCTGTTACTCTTGTCCAAACTGCAAGACCTGTTGCTTTTCCGTCAGAAGTTTGTAAACATTTCCTAGTAGGCAAAAAGTCCCAAACGCTAATAGGATCAAAAGCAGCGCAGGGTTGAGTATAGAATCTACCGTCAGATATAGACACATTAACAGAATAATTTTGTTCATATATAAATTGAGAGGCTTCTGTAACTTGAACAAATCTTTCAGTATCTAACTCAAATCCTGTTGCAAATTCTAATCCTGGCACTTCTGGAACCCATCCTGTAACTGCGTCAGCTATTAAATCTAAAATAGGTAGGGCAAAGCTATGCCCTTCTCGTTGGGCTTGCTTTTGAACAATAGTAACGCTGTAAGTCATTTTTCTAGTTCTTACAGTTGGAATGTAAGCTCCCCCGCCCATCTCATTAGTAGAGCTTCCAGAAACGTAGCTAACTATGATCATAGTTTGTTCTGCTACTCTTCCAGACTGATCTAGCTCTTCTGCAAGACGTAATACTACAGCACTCTGTCCTATAGCAGAGTGAACTCTAGAGTATAGCTGATTTTCAATTTCTAAAAGCATTAGAATTCGCCGCCAGAAAGGAAGTCGGTTAGAACCCACTTACCACTGGTATTATCATAAACTAGAAAATCTCCTTTCTTTACGTTACGAGTAAAGTTTACGTCAGATAGGTCTTGTAGTTTTCTTGTAGATTCTAAGCTAACAATATATTGACGAAGAGCATCGGCGTCCTCTTTATATTTTGTTCCGTCTGGAAATATTCCTGTTTTATATCCGGTCAGATATTTATAGCAATTACCAGAGTCATTATTAGTGACATACATTGCCCCACCGCCAGCATTTGTTGGGTAAAATGGGTTGTAGCCTTTATAAGAATTTGTAGTCATTAGAATGTACCGTCCTCTGTAGTTAAACCACCATAATTATCAAATTCGCCGTTTGCAGACTCAGTGGCATTATCTGCAACAAGCCCGTCGCCATCTTCTGGCTTAGCGGCATCTTCTGTATTTACAAAACTAGATAGACTTCTTGTTGTTTCAAGTGCATCAAATAATACATTAGATTGTTGATTACTATCACCTTGAACTTCGACCATTCCAATAGTCTCTGGTTCAAGATATGTGCCAGATTCTTTATTAATAACTCCAGCTTCTCTATTTGCGTATGGGAAGCTTCTATCATTGCTGCCTTCACGTAGCACCCATTTGTTCATAGAAGGCTCGGTAAAGCTCCTACCTCTCTGATAAGAGACTTTGGTCATAGAGCACCCAGATCTCCAATAACGATAAGCTTCTTGCCATTTAAGTCCAGCACTTGGGCTTCCTTTAGATCCCCAAGCCTCTAATTGCTGAAGGGCTTTTTCGGCGGCTTCTTGTACTTGAGTTCTAGGTCTTAAAATATCTAGGTAATACCTAGCAATTGTTGCTTGAGTTCTTCTGAAAGAACCTGCAATAAGTATTTTACCTTGAGGAGGCGCGCTATCAATATAATTATTTATTAATTGAGCAGCATCGTTTAATGCAAGCTGAATTTTATCTACATCTACACCGTTACCAGTAGGATTTTCTATATTAGATAACTCTACAGCTTCTTGAAATCCAAAAATAGATATAAAATAGTCAACAGTTGCAAGGTTACAATTACTAGCTACTCCATGAATATCTCTAGGAGGCTGAGGTCCTGACATAGCTTATATTCTTCTTCTTTTTACTTTAAACAAAAAGGGCCGACCCGAAGGCCGGCCACTTGTTGAGTTTTTTGATTATATATCAAGCAACAACGTTGGTAAGGATAGCGCCAGCGCCAACCTTACCATTTTCGCCCATGCCAACTAGCTCGAAGGAACGCTCGACAAGGATGTCACCGGTAAATACACGGCGCTCGATGTTGAAACGCTCAGGAGTAGCGATAGGATAGCCAGCAAGAGTGTAGGTGTAAGCAAACGCAGGATTACCATAGTTGGCATCGAGCGCAGGAGCAAAACCATCAGTAGCACCAGAAGGCTGGTAGAAGAGAACGGCTACGTTGTTGTAGATGTTCTCAAGAGCACCAGAGGACTGGTTAAGCTTAAGACGACGTGCAACACGAATCTCGTCAAGGCCAAAGATGTTGGCAAGAGTTGCTTCGTTGACGAGAACGCCACGCTGCATGAAGTCTCTGATTCTCTTGTTACGCTTGAGGGCGTTGAAAGCGTCAGGGCTGATAACCATCTTGTTAGGATAGGTACCGATCTGAGCGCGAACAGCTTCCTTAGCTTCATCGATTAGAACTTCGATGTCAGAGGTGGCCTGGTTGAACTGGTCAGCACCAGAAGCACGAGTTGCGAGGTCGAATACACAGGAAGTCTCGTAGGAAGCAGAAGCTGTAACAGCATCAGCAACGGTGATTTCCCAGGACTGCATTAAACGATTAGCAGCATCCTTAGCGGCATACTGGCGAAGATCGATTTGAGCAGCTCCGTTCTTAGCCTCAGCGGCGATTTCCTCAGCAATTTCCCAGCTGATAGCTTCTTGACGGAGCGAGAAGCTTCTGGTTCCGAACTCGTTCTGGATCTTCTGGATGTTAGATCCTGGAGCACGGAGGAAATTCTGAGCGGCAAAGGCTTCCTTGCCGAATACGAGAGTACGGCCAGCGCGGGTATTCATAGATACCGCAGGACCGAAGAATGTGGCTACGCCTTCGGCATTTTTGTAGCCTTGAGCGAGTTGCGTAAGGATAGGGTCAATTACGCGTACCTGATCTAGATTCATCATGATTAATATTCTCCTTTAGTACCTATCAAACGATTGCGTCGCCAAGCTTAACTCTTACATACTCGCCAGCACCAGCGGCAGCATCAAGAGCTCTTCCTAGAACAACTCTGCCGCCGGTAGTACCAGAAGCTTGAGCTTTTCCAGAAGCATCAGCAGAAACAGGGCCGTCAACAGCCACTGCGCCTGCAGTTTCAACGATAACGATTCCTTCAGTAACTACGGTGAGTAGCTTTTGGAATGGGAATACGCCAGGCTTGTAAGGGGTGGTAGAAGGATTGAGTTGACCTTCATAGACAGCACTTGTGCCGTCATCAACTTGATAGCCCTTAGCGGTGAGTTCACCTTGGCCAGGAATATCAAAAACTGTAGCGCCTGCGGCATAAGCGTAAGCAGCAGGATAAGCACCTGTACGAGTTACGAATCTGTGGGCCTCAACACCGGCAGCAAGGTTAGTTGCGTCGGTTACCTCAACAGTCTCTACGTACTGGTGGTCAAAAGACATGTAACGTGGGTCAGTTGCCATTAGTAATTACCTCAATTGTTATTAATAACGAACTTAACAGCAGTTAAGTAATCGCATCCGTTCTCTTCGGCGTAAGATAACGCATCTGCATGAACGTCTGCAGTATTGGGATCATATGCATATCCCGAAGCGTTTGGTTCGACTTCTTTCGACTTCTTAGGAGCCGTAGCAGGTGTTGCAAACTCTTCAAAAGAGACCATAGAAGGTAGGGATTCAAGGACTCCACGCATGAAGTCAAACTGAGATGCCTTACCAGTCTCAGAGAAATTCACAGAATTCTTATGGTTAAGAGTTTCCATGAAACGAACGAGATCGCCCTTAGGAACGACTTGTTCAGTGAGCTTTCCAGACTCATAGAGTCCTTCGGCAAACGAAGAAATTTCTTTCTCGCGAGCAAGCTTTCTTTGCTTATTAAGCTCTTCCTCGAGTTCGGCTACACGAGCGTTGAGTGTATCAATGCTCTGATCTCCAATGGCGGCTTCGCCATGATCTAGAGATTCGGTAGCCATAGGTGCAGCTTTTTCAGCGTGGTCGGCTGTTTCTTTCTTCTCTTCTTTAACCTTTTCGGACATATCGGATTTCTCCTCTTCCTCTTTTTCTTCTTTTTCTTCCTCAGCCATATCAGTTTTGGCCTCTTTCTTGGCTTCAGGAGTTTCTTCAGCGTTATCGCTTACTTCTTCCTCTTTCTTTTCTTCGGCGTTATCGACTACTTCTTCAGAGTGATCAGCTTCTTCTTTCTTCTCTTCCTCTTCGTCTTCTCCTTTTCCTTCTTTCTCTTCCATGTGCTTTTTAAGTCCTTCTGGCATTTCGCCATAAGAAGACATGTCCTTCTCCATCATGGATCCGGCCTGCTTCTTGAGAGCCAATGCTTGGAAGAGCTCGTCTTCGTCGTACTCGGCGGCTAGAGAGGCAATTTTCTTATCGTTGTCTTCCATTTCACCAGAAATATCTTCTTCTCCTTCCTCACCAGCAGGCTCTTCGCCTTCTCCCTCTTCATCACCCGCACCTTCTTCAGCAGGGGCTTCCTCTTCGGCTGGAGCTTCCTCCTCACCACCTTCATCTTCTAGACCCATGTCATCGCCTTCACCTTCGCCCTCGGGGGCTTCAGCTTCGGCCTCAGGGGCCATTTCTTCATCTGTTTCCTCGTCGGCGGCGTACTCCATTTTGTAATCGGCAGGAGCGCCGGTTTCATCGACTTGATTGCCTGAGTCATCATAGACGGAAGGTTTGCCTCCGCCGATGTTAATGTTGACGGTCATGGAGCCTTCTGCATGATCAGCGCTTTGATCAACAGTGACCTCCTTGACAACGTCTTCTGTTTTCTTTTTAGTCATAGCAGAGTTGTTTGTTTCTAAGGCTTCTTTAAACGAAATAGTGATATCCCCATCTTCGGGGGTTAGATTAATAATTTTTTCGTTATTAAGTTCACCTTCGGAAAAAGCGGTTAGGCCTTTAACAGCAGGAATAGATACTAATCCAAGGTGGCGGAGCGCCAATTTGCCGGGGTGGGGGTTAGTTTCCGCCTCGGGTAAATAGAAGGAGCTACTTACTTTCTTAAACACTCCGTCGCGAATTAGTTTTTCAGCCTTAGGGGTAAGCTCAACGTTACCCCATAAAGCCTTACCTTTTCTCCAAAGATTCTTGACCCAACCCAATGCTGGGGTTCCATCTGTTTGATCATGCCCGATAATCAAGGGGGCTTCGTGGTCATCAGGAGCGTATGTTCCTACAACCTGATCCAGATCCTCCTCTGTAAACATCAGTTTTTGTCCAGTAGAGCTGATTTGAGGACCAGCTCTGAACATTTCGATATGTACAGTTTTCT
>BB_Man_B_Liq_inBBDRAFT_1000070_pt1 | contig 15582 bp, 13 predicted proteins | sample BBManParaguerPR_4_FD_10244 | JGI IMG/M metagenome (IMG submission 10244) | reverse complement strand
CGCGCTAATACTACGGCGATTGAACAGTTTGCCTTGGCCGCGAACTTCAAGCTGTACTGCTGTCTTAAGCAGGTTTTCTTCATTCATTCTACGCTTCACCAAAAGCTTGGACCAACGCTGAAAAACCACGCCTTTTTTAGGCGCAAACATCATGGAAACAAAAGCAATTATGCTAATAATAACAATGGTCCATGGACCTGTCGGCATCGAAGAATAACTGTAACTAACAAACGCACCGAGCCAGCCAGAAACTGCCCCAAAAATTCCGCTCACCAAGAGCATCTTGCTTAAGTCATCCGTCCAAAACCTCGCTGCTGTAGGAGGTATAATCAAAAGCGCGCTCATCATCACAATACCCACAGCCTTAATTCCAACGCTAATGCTGAGTATGGTGATAAAACTGATTAATGCTTCGATCCAACGTGTGTTTATACCAATGCTTTGCGCAAAATCTTGATTAAACACGACTGCTTTTAAACTAAAGTAATGCCAAAACACTACCGCGAGAACGACTAACGAAATGCTTCCAAAAACTATACTATCCTCTGGGGTCATCGCTGCCGCATTGCCGAATATATAATGATCTAGACCGCTTTGCTCTTTTCCCGAAGTACGCTGAATAACGGTCAACATGACTATGCCTAAGCCAAAAAAACTGCTTAGAACAATGGCTAATGCACTGTCCCCTTTGATTTTACTATGACGTGTAATGTAATCCACTACCCAAATAGAAAGCCAGCCTGAAATAGCCGCCCCGGTAATTAGTACCAATGGATTTTTTACCCCGCTTAGCATAAAAGCCACTAAAACCCCAGGTAGCATGCTGTGCGCTACCGTCTCTCCAACTAAGGTTTTCTTGCGTAAAAAATTAAATGTTCCAACCGCACCGCTAACCCCGCCAAGCAACAAAATCGCCAATGCAACATACCGAACGTTCGGGTCTGCTAGGGTAAGGTATTTAAGGAGTTGGTCCAATTTATCTGAGGTATTGCGCTAAAAGATTTGCATTGAAGGTAAGCATCTCCAGATAGGTGTCCTGATTTTCCTCTGGACCCAAAGAATCGCTCAATAATTCAGGGCCTAAAACCACATCACATCCCTTTGCTTGACAACCGCGCTGCACGCTCTCCATCGCTTGAGGACTAACAATGTTCTCTAGGAAGATAGCGGGAACCCCTTTTTCACAAATGAAATTAACTAAATCAGTAACCTCTTTCAAGCCAAACTCTGAAACAGTTGAAGCTCCTTGCAGCGTGTTCACCTTCATATTAAAACTGCGTGCCCAATAACTAAGTGCATCATGAGTGGTAACCACTAATCTATTCTCAGCAGGAATACTATTAATAATGGCAGCAACGCTATCTGTAGTTTCCGCAATAGCTTCTTGGTACTGTTGAACGTTAGCTAAAATATTCGACGAATTATCTGGGTATTCGGAAGACAATTCTTGGCCAATATCTCCAATAATAAACTTCACAAGCTCCGTGTCAAACCAATAGTGTGGATCCTTGCTCGCTGGGAAATTTGGGTCACTGATAATGATTGAGTCCGGTACGTGGGCCGCTGCATCAATAATTAACTTTCCTTGAATTTTTTCGAGTACATCAATGATTTTTCCTTCCAAATGGACGCCGTGGTAAATGATTACATCCGCCGCACGAATAGCGTCTAAATCACTTTTACTTGGCTTATACGTATGTGGATCTATACCCTTATCTAACAAAGAAATTACCTCAAAAGAATCCCCTGCTATATTACTTACCCAGTCGGTCATAATACTAGTCGTACANAGGATAATAGGCTTTTTATCGGCATTTGATTCCTCTGATGTAGTGCTCGGTGAACACGAGGCTACAACAAGTCCAAGCGCTAGAAGAAATGGGGTAAAACGCATCTTATTTAAATTAATTCTAAATAACAAAAGTACGCAACGATTACCATTTAGAAAAAAAGGATAACTGTGTTTTTAAATCCAACAATAGTGGCGTGTATTGTTTAATTTTATACAAATTTTGAATCTATCACAACTATGCTTCAACCTCAACAAATCCTCAATTCTTTAGGAATTTCTGCGAAAAACGATGGAACGGCAATTGGCCAAAATTGGAAATCAACCTCAAACTATATTTCCTCGTCATCGCCTATTCGTAATCAACACCTCGCTGAGGTAAATAGCACTTCGGAAGAACTTTATAATGAAGCCATAACTCAGGCTCAAAAAGCTTTTACCACCTGGAAAAATGTCCCTGCCCCAAAACGCGGTGAATACATTCGTCAGTTCGGAAACGCCTTACGTGAAGAAAAAGAAACGCTTGGAGCTTTAGTATCTCTTGAGATGGGTAAGAGCTACCAAGAAGGATTGGGTGAAGTACAGGAAATGATTGATATCTGTGATTTCGCCGTGGGTTTATCACGCCAATTATATGGACTAACCATCAAAAGCGAACGCCCACAACATCACATGATGGAGCAATGGCATCCACTTGGAGTAGTAGGGGTAATATCTGCTTTTAATTTCCCTGTTGCTGTTTGGTCATGGAATTTTGCCCTTGCCCTCGTTTGTGGAAATACAGTAGTATGGAAAGGATCTGAAAAAGCACCATTATGTGCAGTAGCTTGTCAAAATATTTGGAATAAAGTAGCAGCTGCAAATAACCTGCCTGATGGTATTTCAAACATCGTAACTGGTGATTATAAAGTAGGTCAATGGATGACTGCAGATCATCGCCTTCCATTGATTTCAGCTACAGGTTCTTCAAGAATGGGTGCTATTGTGGGTGCCGCCGTCGCAGGCCGTTTTGGTAAATCTATTCTTGAATTAGGTGGAAACAATGCTATTATCATTACACCGAGCTGTGATTTAAAAATGACTGTTACCGGTGCAGTGTTTGGAGCTGTAGGTACTTGTGGTCAACGTTGTACTTCCACGCGCCGATTGATTATTCATGAAAGTGTTTACGATAAGGTGAAAAATGCCATCGTTGATGCATATGGTCAGTTAAAAATTGGCGATCCATTAGATGCTTCAAACCATGTAGGACCGTTGATTGACCAGGATTCTGTAGATGCCTTCTTGGGTACTATTGCGAGTGTTCAAGAAGAAGGCGGAAAAGTATTGCGTGGTGGAACCGTACTCAGCGGTGGTATTTACGATGAAGGATTTTATGTAGAGCCTTGTATTGTTGAAGCTGAAAACCATTACGAAAGCGTTCAACGCGAAACTTTTGCACCAATCCTTTACCTGTTGAAATATAGCGGAGATGTTCATGAAGCAATCGCTATTCAAAACGACGTAAAACAAGGATTATCCAGTGCAATAATGACAAGTGATATGCGCGAAGCACATCTGTTCTTAAGCGAAAGCGGGTCCGATTGTGGTATAGCAAACGTCAACATCGGGACCTCAGGGGCAGAAATCGGCGGCGCTTTTGGTGGCGAAAAAGAAACAGGCGGCGGCCGCGAAAGTGGATCAGATGCTTGGAAAGCATATATGCGCCGTCAAACCAATACCTTGAACTATGGTAATGATTTACCTTTAGCACAAGGGATTGAATTCAATATTTAAATGCAAAAAACAAGTATTGAAGTGGGGAGTTTGATTGAATCAGATTCCCCATTCGTTTTTTTAGGTATAGGTAGTTGCTTCGTACAACACTTCGAAAGTTTTACCGAGCAACACCATCTACCTATGCACTGCAACCCCTTAGGAACTTCTTTCAACCCTATATCCATCGGGCGCCAATTGCAATGGCTCTTCTCCAACGATTTTAACCTCCTCCCTCCAGTGGATTTTCAAGGGATCTATCACCAATTAGACGCCGCGAATAAATTCCAACATTCCGATAGCGCAGCCCTTGAATCCACTACAGATTCAATAAGATCCGAGGTAATAGACTTTATTAAAGGACATCAAAACCACCATAAAATTCTTATTCTATCCTTAGGCACTGCCCACGCTTGGATGTATGATGATCAGGTTGTGAATAATTGCCATAAACTGCCCAATCATTTTTTTGAGAGAAAACTCCTTTCCCTCGAAGATATCGTAGCATATTGGACTCAAGTACTTCCTATTATTCCAGAGGATTGGACTATTGTTTATACAGTCAGTGCAGTGAAATACACTAAAATAGGATGGCACGAAAACACCCTTTCAAAATCTGTGCTTCACTTGGTTATTGACCAATTACTTCCTCTTCGAAACAACAGTTATTACTTCCCAAGTTTTGAAATTATCACAGATATTTTGAGGGATTACAGTTACTACAACGAAAAAGGAACACACCCTACAGATCAAGCCGCTGCAACAGTGATGGAACACTTTAAAACATTCCTTGATTTAAAAAGCTCCTAAGAAGACTTTTCGAACCGAACCGTCCGAATACTTGAGAATATATAATTGGTCCCTCGAAAGCTCTTTAAAATCCTTCTGGAGCAATTTTCCTTGCCAATCCCAAATCTCAATAATCACCGGGGATATATTTTCCTCGTTAATTCCTACCGTTGAATTTTTAATAGTAAAGGACCATTGAATGCGCTGGGTCCCAATTAAAATCTGGTTTCGATATTGCTGTAATTCAAATCCTGTGGCGTAATCGTAATTCACATTTACCGCAAAACCATTTACGGTATCAGGTAACCAACTGATACTATCATTATTCACTACCATGTTCAAGACATGATGGTTTTTCGGTACGAACATATTGTTACTATAACCGCCAATAACAGGACCTTGACTGAAGAATACTGAATCACCAGTGTTTATAAAATCACCGGTGAAAAAACAATTTACTTGGCCAAACATAGGCTTCATAGTATTCCGAACATTCTTCTGCATGTTCAACCATAATGGATGTAACATTCTTGGAAGCGAGTGATTAGGTAAATGCCAATAATCTGCGGAAATAATGAAATCACTTGAAAGGCCGACGATATTTGCGTTCAACCAGCAGCAGTGAGTATATATAAACCTGTACTTGTTCGAATCTAAATCCAGGTTATTACTGGTGTAATCCAATACCCAATAACCTTGATGTTGAAGTAAACCAGTATTGGTGAGTGTATCGTATTTCACGAACGAATAATTCCCTGTGCCATCGTCGCTCCAACGTTCGATTAAAACATTAGTTTGAGGGGTATTTCCAGTTCCTGTGACCAATTTCATTTCTACTTGAACTGAATTATAAGCGTACTGGTGTACACTGATCATACCTCCTACCACATGCGAGGCTTTGGTGTGAAAGTAACCAAGTATTAAAATGCTGATTATAAAAACTTTAGACTTCATAGGAATGGATAATCTAAAGTACTACATACTTTCCTGTAAATAAGATTACTTCACTAGTTCAGGTCGTAAATGCGCTAATTTTAAAATAGCCGCCACAGAAATACTATCACGAATGGTACCGTCGAACACTTGTTGATACAATTCAGAAAAAGGTAATTTTTCAATAGTAAGGTTTTCTGTGTCTTCGTGATTAGTTGAAACAGGGGTTAATCCTTCGGCTAGGTAAACAATACTCTGCTCGTTAGTCACACTATTACTTAAGTCTAATTCCAATAGCTGTTCCCAATGATCAGCAATCAATCCTACTTCTTCTTGAAGTTCTCGTTTCGCACTTTCTAATGGATCTACATCGAGTGGACCACCGCCTTCTGGAATTTCCCAGCTGTATCGTTCTAGAGGAAACCTAAACTGTCCTACCCGCCAAGTATTTCCTTCAGTATCTATAGGAATTATTCCAATGGCAAGATTTTTAAACTGTACCTCACCATAAATACCATTGGAACCGCCTGGAGTAATGACTTTATGATGATTCACTGAAATCCATGGGTTATCATAAACCAACTCAGATTCAGTAATCTTCCAATCTCCTCTAATCATTATATATATAGTTTCTTTAAATAAGATTTATAGTAATGTATATATGCTGTTTATAACCGTGATAACTTCTATTGATGATTTTAGAATTAAACAGGTTTCAAAGGTTATCAACTATATGTGGAATTGTAAATTATTGATTTACAGTAGAGTTAAATCAATTATTAATGTTGGTCAATTTTACTATTCACAATGAGTTTTTAAGAATAATTTCTGCGTACACGGTTACTTTCTAATCAATCTCAGCTTATAACTCAACTACAAATTAACCACTTATGATTGTGCTCATTTCAGATTTCCGTACAATTCGAATTTTTAATGAAATAAGCAAGTCAATTTTTTAATTACATGTTCAATACTTACTGACACATATGAACGGGCTTATTCACATCAATGTTGATATTTGTAAAAAATAAAAGAGTCATGAAAATAGCCATCGGATGTGATCACGCAGGAGTTGAAGTTAAGAGTACGCTTATAAAGTTACTGGAATCTTTAGGTCATTCGATGGTGGACAAAGGCCCATATTCAACAGATAGTGTTGATTATCCAGATTATGGTCATGCGGTCGCTACAGCTGTAGAATCTAAAGAGGTAGATTATGGTATTGTAATATGCGGTTCTGGAAACGGCATAAACATGACCGTTAATAAACATCAAGGAATTCGTGGTGCCTTATGTTGGTTGCCAGAAATAGCAGCATTGGCCCGTCAGCATAATGATGCAAACGTTATTTCTATACCCGCGCGTTTTCTAGATCAAGATCAAATCAATGAGATTGTAACTACATTTTTTTCAAACGAGTTTGAAGGTGGCCGTCATGAACGTCGCGTCAATAAAATAAGCTGCAGTTAATAGAGTGGTTGTATATACACGTCCATTTCTATCATAGATAGAAAATCTTTAGGGTTTTGTTCCCATATACTTTCAAGTAGACGGTAACTGTAATGGTTTACCATACCGCTAGGCGCTGGGTATTGTTGCAGAGTAACATAAAGTTCATCTGGCGAAAAAGGTTGATTGTAAAAGGTAAAGGCTAAATCATCATTACTCATACATTGTACTAAATATGATTTTAAACTTCCCTTATAAAATGGGAAGAGATGAACAGACTTCATTCGACTGTTCACAATCCAAGGGATATTAGTGTGAACTTCCATACCAGTAGCTCCAACAGCAGTGATGTTATAACTGGATTTTAATTCATCTAATAATTCAACACCTCGTTGAACTCGGGTATTTAAATCATCAGCGTTTAAAGCTTGAAATGGATCATTAAATACTGTAGTGGCTCTCAAAACACTAAAACCTTGCTGCCGCAGATTTTTTACGATAGAGTCATTTTTTTGACAACCGAGATCTTGTAATAATAAGATGGTTGGTTTATTTCTCCTTCCTTCTAGTTCAATTCTATAATTAGGTAGGTTTGTACTAACACTTTTCGTCGTGGAACATTGCGGTAGCAAGAATGAAAGAACAAAGACCAATAATATATTATATACGTGACTTTTTATTACGTAAAACACTGTATTACAGTATTTTATATTTTGTTTTTTCATTAATACTAGCTATAGGTGTTAGTGTATATAACTACTTCATTCTTCCTGAACTCTCGAAAATACAAGCAGTACTTAAAGGTATTGGAACAGTTTGGATAATAATAGGTCTTCTAGGTCCAATTAGATGGTTATTCCTATTCGGATGCACTTGGTTACTTCCAGAACATTGGTTTTATTCTATTCTGAAAAAATACGATGAAGGAAGGTTAAAACAAGGTACCCAGCTGTTAAGAGCTAATAATAAAATCCAGCTCTGGGCATCAGATAAAGTTTTTTCTCAGGTACGTAGTGAGTTGGTCTTAACTAAGAGCCAGTGGCGAGATCAGTTTAAACCTGTAATAAGCTTAATAGCTTTAAGTATTCTCATTAGCGCATTGGTCATTATTCCAGACAGAATTAAAACATCATCTATTGATGAATTAATTAAGGGATCGTATTCAGCAGCTAGACCTTCCATTTCTAACATTCCTGACACTCTCGTATATAATTATGGTGATGTATTCCAACTGGGATCCTACACAAACTGTAATGCCATTATTAAAGAGAATATAAGATCAGGAGATATAGTGGATCGGAATTTCATAATTGATTGGAAAACAAAAGGACGTTTAGTTAAACATCAACACATTATTGTAGATAGTATTCCAACCTTATCATCTGTTGTGTGTGAAATAACACCTCCTTCTTACATGGAACTGCATCCATATGAAGGAAGTGATACATTATTTATATATCCTAATAGTAGGTTAGAATTCAATTTAAGCGGTTTACTCTTAGATAAAGTGAGCTGTTTCGTTTCACGTGAAACATTTAATAAGAATGAAGTAATACGCTGGACTAAGAACTCAACAATTGTATTTAAAGACAATAGAGGAAACAGTTTATATACACCAGTTATTATTGAATTAAACGATAACCCACCAATCATCGATGTACTATCAAATACTAGAGATACTCTTGTAATTAAATTATCGGATGATTTTGGTTTAGCAACCTTATATAGGTCAGAACAGAGAATAAAAATTTATGGAACCCAGGTTCAATTCAACATTCCTTGGGCTAACGAATCTAACCTCACACTAACAGTATCTGATAACATTAACCAAAATTCAACTAGGACCATTAATAGACCTCAAGAGTCTAAGGAGTTATTAATCCAAAGAATTAATTCCAGTGTGGCAAACAAACTTGGAATTCAAGATGAGGTAAAAAATCAGATACATAGGTCTCAGAAGATAGAGGATGACTTAAAAGATTCGGAAGAATTAATTGAAGAGCAAAAAAAGTTTCCCAAGCCAATTGAAAAGATTGATATAGAATATGAAGAATGGCTCAAAGAGTTGGAGAGATTATGGAATGAAGAGCTACTTATAGGATTATTAAATGAGGTGGATACCTCTGCAAACAAGTCATTAGATAGTGCTTTGGAGAAAACCGTGAATGAACTACTGTCTAATGAATCAAACAAAGAGAAGCGTGATATACTTGAAGGTTTAAAGAAATTACCAAACCAAGGCGAAGAACGCGAGGAGCAAGCAAAGGATGCTGCCAAGAAGTTAAGTGAATTATTAAATGATGATATAGCGGCCGTACAAGAAGATAATGTTGAGCGTATTAAGAACCTTTTAAAATCATCATGGCTTACATCCGTATTACAAGAGCAATTAAACGCGATTGCCTTGGAAAAAAGTAAGGTTGCTGTGCAAAAGAACCTTTTTACTATTGAAGCTAATTTACAAGACAGTTTAGCTTATCTACTCATTCATGATCAAGTATTATCGCAGGCTTTAACAGGAGTTAGTAAGGACCTTGGGAATTCTATGCGTAGCTTGATAAGAGACTTTAGAGATAGCAAGAGTACTGAGGTTTCAATAGGTTATGTAATTCATGATTTAAATGAATTGAGTAGTATTCTTTATGAAATATTAGAGAGTGAGAAGAAGGCATTAGCTACTGCAAATAAAAATTGTAAGAATGGTAAGCCAGGTAAAACCGGTAAACCTAGCAGTGCAGGCAAGGGTAAACCAGGTCCAAAAGGAATGCCCAACGAAGGCAAGCAACCGGGAGGTAGGAAACAAGGGAAGAATGGNGAGTCTAGAGAACAAGGTAACAACGGTGATAAGGGATCTTCAGGTAAAGGGAGCCCAAAAGAAAGTGAATTATTAAAACAGATAGAGGCGCTAACAGAAAAAGCACAGAAAGAAGGTAACAAGGAGTTATTCGATGAATTAAAGCGGATTAAAGAAGATCTTCTTTTCAATAGCGGTGCCTTAGAATCTCGCATACAAGAGATAGAGGAAAAGTTGTGGCTTATTGAAAACAGTGAGTTCTCAAAGGAAGAACAAGGTTCTGAACGGAGTTCCAATCAAGGCCAATTAAGGCAGGAAAAAGAAGTTGAATATGAAATGAGACCTAGTTCAAAATCAGGTTCTTCAGACTTACCTTTGCCTGTATTAAAAAGGAAGTAATGTCAAGCCATTCGTTTGATTTAGAACTGGTTTTAAATGCACTGAAAGCACTATATCCAAACAAGAGATTTGGGAAAATTGAAGTGCATTGGCTGAGTGATGAGGAATTGCTCGAAATAAACAAAAGGCATCTAAACCACGATTATTTTACAGATATAATCACCTTTGATTATTCAAGGGGCAGTAAGGTATCGGGAGAGCTTTTTATAAGTACCGATCGTATCCATGATAATGCACGCATGCTTGACTGTACTCCCAAACAGGAAACACATCGTGTCGTTGCTCATGGCGTTTTACACCTCATAGGATTTGGAGATAAAACACCAGAGGAACAAGCAGTAATGCGCTCAAAAGAGGATGAAGTATTAAAGGCAATCGGACTATGATTTTAGACGAAAAATATGATGTAATAGTCGTCGGTGGTGGACACGCAGGCTGCGAGGCTGCTTATGCCGCCGCAAAGATGAATGCCAAGGTATTACTCATTACCATGAATATGCAGACCATTGGTCAAATGAGTTGTAATCCTGCGATGGGAGGTGTTGCAAAGGGTCAAATCGTGCGTGAAATAGACGCTTTAGGCGGTGGATCTGCTTTAATTACAGATAAAAGTATGATTCAGTTCAGAATGCTGAATCGTAGTAAGGGTCCTGCAATGTGGAGCCCTCGTGTTCAAAGCGACAGAATGCTCTTTGCACAGTATTGGCGGGAGTTATTGGAGGAGACAGAAGGCTTGAGTATGTTCCAAGATATGGTAACCGGCTTGATGGTTAGTGACGGCACCATTCATGGCGTCACAACAGGTTTAGGCCTTTCCTTCGAGGCATCAACAGTTATTCTGACTGCCGGTACTTTTATGAATGGTTTGATTCATGTAGGCGATCAAAACTTTGGAGGAGGACGAGCGGGTGAGCGTGCAAGCACGGGTATTACCGAGGAGCTAGTTAAGTTAGGTTTTGAAGCAGGCCGCATGAAAACCGGAACACCCCCAAGAATCGATGGGCGCACCATAGATTATAGCTTAATGGAAGAGCAGCCGGGAGACGAGAACCCTGGCCAGTTCAGTTATTTAGGCAAATATTCCCTCACGAAACAACGGAGTTGTTGGATTACCCACACGAGTCAAGAGGTTCACGATGTTTTGAAAAAAGGCTTCGACCGCTCGCCGTTATTTAATGGAACGATTAGGGGTACAGGACCGCGTTATTGTCCAAGTATTGAAGATAAAATTGATAGATTTTCAGAGAAGACATCGCATCAAATCTTTGTTGAGCCAGAGGGTTGGAACACAGTTGAGGTATACGTTAATGGATTTTCCTCAAGCCTTCCTGTCGAGATACAGTATGAGGCATTACACAAGGTAAGAGGCTTCGAAAACGCAAAGTTTTTCAGACCTGGTTATGCCATAGAGTATGATTATTTTCCACCTACCCAGTTAAGACACACGCTAGAGACAAAGCTGGTAAGCGGATTATACTTTGCCGGACAAATAAACGGGACCACAGGATACGAAGAGGCGGCTTGTCAGGGCTTAATGGCCGGTATTAATGCAGTATTAAAAACTCGAGGAAATGAACCGTTTATTCTTTCTAGAGACGAAGCATATATTGGGGTACTAATTGATGATCTTATAACGAAGGGTACAGAGGAACCCTATCGTATGTTTACTTCGCGTGCTGAGTTTAGACTGTTATTGCGTCAAGATAATGCGGACTTGAGACTAACCAGACTCGCTTATAAAATTGGAATGGCAAACAAAGAGCGTATTGATCACTTGGACCATAAAGAGTCGCTCATTGCCGCCGGAAATGCAGCCCTAGATAAGACTCTTCGCCTAGACGTTATAAACGACATACTAGAGAGCAAGAGTGATACCCTCGCTAAGGAAAAAACCAAGGTGAACAAGCTTGTTGCTCGCCCAAAAATAGAGCTGAAGGATTTTGCCCCGATATTCAAGAAAGAAAATTGGTGGAACGAAGAGGTAGTAGAGCAACTAGAAATAGGCATTAAGTATGGCGGTTATATTGAGCGAGAACGCGAGAATGTCGAGAAAATGCGCCGTCTGAATGATAAGGCTATCCCTGAAAAGTTTGATTATCAAAAAGTCAAAGGCCTTAGTTTTGAGGGGCGCGCCAAACTTGAAGCTATTCGACCAGCAACCATTGCTCAGGCGGGAAGAATTAGTGGTATTAGCCAAAGCGATATCCATGTATTATTGGTTTACATGGGCCGATAAGTTTCACGTGAAACAATGTATATGTTAGAAATCATTAATTGTCCGGTTTGTGAAAGCTCTAATTTTTCAGAAGAGAGAAGGATTAAGGACCACAGTGTAAGCAAAGAAGTATTCTCCGTTCAACACTGTAAGGATTGCAACCACCGATTTACGAGTCCATTACCAGGACCAGATAAGATAGGTCCGTATTATGATAGTCCTGACTATATAAGTCATACTGACGATGGATCCAGTGTTTTCGGAAAAGTGTACAAGTCTTTACGCTCATTAAATATGTCCAAGAAGCACTCTCACGTTAAGCGATGGGTTTCTGAGGGCAGGCACCTTGATTACGGGTGCGGTACCGGAACCTTTCTAGAGTTTATGTTGGCAAAAGGATTCGCTTCTGAAGGAGTAGAACTCAACGATGGCGCTAGAGAAAAGGCGTCGAGATATGGTAATGTCGTTCCGAACATTTCTGAAACGAATGGTACGTACAACGCAATCACTCTTTGGCATGTTTTAGAACACATATACGATCTAAAACAATTGATGCGTGATTTTCACACTCGATTGCATGATGATGGTGCGTTATTCATTGCCGTTCCGAATCCAGAGAGTCCGGATGCAATTAAGTACAAAGAGTTTTGGGCCGCATGGGACATTCCAATCCACGCGCAGCATTTTTCGAAATCAAGCATGCAATCACTTGCGTCGAAAACCGGCTTTGAAGTAAAAGAAATACTTCCAATGAAGCTTGATGCGTTCTACATAGCGTTGCTGAGTGAACAATACAAGGCTAACCAAAACTCTAAAAGCTTGGTGCATTGGGTTAAAGCGTTTTTTGCTGGAATTAAGAGCAATTTCTCTGCCGGAAAGGACAATACTAGTTCACTTATTTATGTCCTTCAGAAGGTTTAAAGCCCTCTAAAAGCGCGATGCAGGGTATAGCTGGTGTGCGTTAAAGTGGTTTTCACATGAATATTTCGCTCTAAATCGTAGAGGCACTCATTCAGGGCTCGAGCAATAGCAAGAGCTCCTTCTGGTACAACAGCATTACTTAGTTTTTGAACGTTGATGGTTCCAAGATCAGTTGCATCGACGGGCGTGTTTTGCACATTGTGGTAAAAACCGCGCTCCAAAAAGTGTTGTGACCTGAAAATCAGTGTTTTAAGTCCTTCTTTGCTCATGGCGGAAAGCACATTTACCATATCTGTAATTTCAACCGGAGCGCCTTTATAGCAGATTCGCATCCAGTTTGCGAATGTGCCTGTTTGAGTGGTTTCAGGATCTTCATGAGCTGTGATGGCAGCGCCGAGATTAGGATAGAAAACCATGGTCATCAATCGTTTGGTCGCATCGTCTTCACCCTGGAAGTGTTCCCAGAAATGTTTTTCTTCTAGTGGTTTGCACTGCCAAGGGGCGCATCGTGAAATTATAGTTGGAAGAAGACGCGATTTACGGTGCGTAACCAAGAGCAAGTAGGTATTAGGCAATGGCTCCTCAATTAGTTTGAGTAGCTTATTCGAGGCTTGTGTTTTAATCTGTTCGGGCATCCAGATAATGAGAACACGGTTTTTACCCGATGCTGCAGTCAGGCTGAGTTTCCGGTGGATGTTTTGAATCTCTTTTACCGGTATCTGAAGCTGTTGGTTTTTTGAGGTAATGCGCTGCTGCCAGCTATCGGGATCTATGAAGGGGTTGGCAGCAATTGCCGTTCGGAATTCAGTTAAGAAATCGTCTGCTATACCGTTTGTGCTTCCGCTAACAAAAGGAAAGGAGAAATGCANGTCGGCGTGTTGAAGCTTGTTGTGTTGTTTACAGCTCTTGCATTCTCCACAGGCGCTGTTGTTTTCACACAAAATGTATTGAGCAACGCGGAGTGCAACGGGGAGCCCCTCTTCGCCAGCGCCCGAAGCTATTAAGTTGGCATGGTGCATTTTGTCGCGCTGAAGGGCGAGAACAAATTGGTCCAATAAGGGCTGATTATTATACATCGATAAGATTCTGAGTGTAAAAATAGAGTGGTAAATTGGCCGCTCAATACAACACACTAAAATATATGAAAAGCTTTGACTTCAAAGGAAAGCGCGTCCTCATTAGAGTAGACTTTAATGTTCCTCAAGACGCAGATTTGAAAGTTACTGATAATACGCGCATCAAAGCGGCATTACCAACCATTCAAAAAGTATTAGAGGCTGGTGGTGTAGCTGTGCTAATGAGTCACTTGGGTCGTCCTAAGGGTTCTCGTAATGAGCGCATGTCGTTACAACATTTGGTGGCTGAAGTTGAAGCGTTAGCAGGGGCGAAAGTTCATTTTGTTTCCGATTGTATTGGCGAAACAGCGAAACGCGCTACCCTTGATGCGAAAGCTGGCGAAATTGTATTACTAGAAAACCTTCGTTTCTACGCGGAGGAGGAAAGTGGTGATGAAGGATTCGCACAAGCATTGGCGGAGATGGGCGATATCTATCTAAACGATGCTTTTGGAACCGCACACCGTGCCCACGCGTCAACAGCCATTATTGCGCAGTATTTTGATCAAGAGAACAAGGGTTTCGGGCTTTTGATGAACGCGGAGGTAAGCAGTATTTCTAAAGCTTTGGGTAGCGATAAATCAACAACTGTTGCAATTATTGGCGGTGCTAAGGTCAGCTCTAAGATTGGGGTGATTATCAACATGCTGGAGAAAGTAGGCACCGTAGTGATTGGAGGAGGAATGGGATTCACCTTTGTTAAAGCAATGGGAGGTCATGTTGGCACGTCGCTTGTTGAAGACGATAAGTTAGATTTAGCCAAGTCTTTGATTGCGAAGGCGTCAGAATTAGGATGTAACCTTATGATTCCAGTAGATACGCTTATTACTCAAGAATTTGCAGATACTCCTGCTGAACGCGTGTGTCCAATTGGCGAAATTCCCGAGGGATACATGGGGCTGGATAATGGACCAGAGAGCATTGCTAAGGTTCAAGCTGCCCTGGCAAATGCCAAGACCATAATTTGGAACGGCCCGATGGGAGTTTTTGAATTTGAAAACTATGCCGGCGGAACAAAGGCTGTCGCTGAGAGCGTGGCTCAAGCCACAGCAAATGGCGCTTTCTCTTTGATTGGCGGTGGTGATAGTGTTGCGGCAGTAAACCAGTTTGGTTATGCGGATAAAGTAAGCTACATCAGTACTGGAGGTGGTGCGATGCTTGAATTCTTGGAGGGCAAGGAATTGCCTGGTGTAGCAGCGTTAAGCTAAAAGGTTTTCTAGTACAGCGACAAAGTCAACCAAAAAGGGATAGACGGCGGAATCTAGCACAAGCTGTGGATGCTCGAAACCCAAACCTGTTTGGGCTGTCGTGTATCCGTAGGTTATAATAGCGCACCAAAGCAGCGCCTTTATTAAACCAAAGAGACCGCCGAGGATTCTGTTGAACCCGCCAAGCATGATGCTCTTAAGAATCTTGTCTATGA
>BB_Man_B_Liq_inBBDRAFT_1000069_pt1 | contig 15690 bp, 22 predicted proteins | sample BBManParaguerPR_4_FD_10244 | JGI IMG/M metagenome (IMG submission 10244) | reverse complement strand
TCAAGATGATCACAACATGAGTCATCATCATGAAGATCAATCATATCAGTATCGGTCAAACAAGTAAGTTTGCCGAAGAGAAAATCAATGAAGTCAGTGTCTTCTTTAGTAAACATTTTCTTGAGTAGTTTTGTCGTAGTAGTCCATCATCTTAGCATCACGATCTGCTAAGAATTTAAGATAACTGCCAAGAGCTAGACAGATCAGAATTCCAGTGAGACCGTATCGTGTGATTTTAGTCATCAGTCAATGTCAGTGTAGAGGAACTTACTATCGATAGCGATACCCATTTCTTCACAACGACACTCATAAGCAATACGCTTCAAGAGTTGAAGATCATAGTTGTTAATACTATTGGCAATAGTGCGTCTCAGTTGTGCTGTTTGAGTGTCGTCGTTGATCATGGTGTGTTTTGATTACTTTGTAATTTTACCAGTCTTCTGTGGGGTCTGGATGGTTTGGTAGACAGTTTTCCAAGTGGTTGTAGATGGCAACATCATCGACTTTGTTCAGGTAAGCATGGTGCTTGGTGATTCCCATTGAACATCCCATCATCAGATCCAACAGGAATCGGATCTGAGAGGGCGACAGGGGCACGTTGGTGGTCTCCATAGGTTAGGACGGTGAGAGGACGTTGCAGGCGCTTCCAGAGGGGTCTCAGCAGACGAGAGGAGAGTAATCAGAACCATCATATGCTTCAGTGTTGATGCCAGTCACTACAGCACCGTTGGCGATGTAGTTATTAACTTCATACTTCATTTCAGACTTGAGCTTAGTGGCGAAGAAAGTCATTTCAGACTCAGCACCAGGATGCCAGACGACTTTCTTAACAAAACGCTTGCCAGTGCCAACAGGATAGTAATCAATCTTGGTGGCAGAAGTGAACAGTTGCATTGGTGTGTTGCGTTGATGAACTTAGTATAGGGTAGGATGGGGTCAGGAGATGCCTTGCTGTGCCAGTTCCTCATCCGTCACAAGACCTACATCACGCAGGTATTCTTTCTTGTCAAATAGGAAGACATCTTTGTTCCAGTTAGCATAAGTTTCGTCAAACTCTTTGGACATACGAACACAACGAAGATTCAAAAGTGTATCATAACAAAGTTTGTTCATGTGTTCTGTTTCACTAGCAGGCAACCATGCTTGTGCGACTTCATTAAACTTTTCACCTACAAGTTCTTCCATCAGTGAGAGTTGTTGTTCAGTCAGATTGACGGTGATCATGGTGTGTTGCGTTGATGAACTTAGTATAGGGTAGAGTGGGGCAGAGTCAGGGGCAGAGTGGACAGTTTGATCAACTGTCCATCTCCTCTCGCATTTGTTCTACAATTTTGCTTAAATCATTTGCCACATCAGTCATCGCAGATCGTGAATACCCTGTTGCATAAGCATAACCTTGGTCTTCAATTTCTGGTGCTTCATAGCAAACATTGACCGCATTATTCAAGCGGTCAATTAACATCACCAGTTGATCATCAAGAGGAAAAATGTTCATCAGTAGTGTGCCTCAGAAGTGTCAAGTTTGTCAGACCATTTTGCGATCTGATCATAACATTTTTTGCGGGATTCTGGTTCATCCCCAAAGTCATTCAGAAACTCAAATGCATACTTGATTCGTGTCTCTGGTTGAGCAAGAATACGCTCCAGCTCTTGTTTCGCAGATTTCTTTTCTTCCTGTTGTTTCTGATAGTTTGCATTGTATGCAAACATTTCACGATCAACAAAAGATGTGGTGTAGATGGGGTGAATCAAGTGGTGTTCCTCTCAACTTCTATAGAATACAGGAAAACGAGGGCAGATCAACCGATAGTGGACACCTTACCGACTGGCACACTGCTCTTGATGCGTCTCTCCGCAAATGCTAGATAGTCTTCATCAATATCATAACCAATGTAATCCCATCCCTGCCTAATCGCAGCAATAGCAGTAGTTCCAGTGCCAAAGAAAGGATCAAGAACTGTGCCAGACTCAACACCAGTTAGCTTGAGACAATCTTCGACTAGATTAACAGGAAATGTTGCGGGATGCTTTCCGCGTAGTTCTTTATTGTTGATAGTTTCATACGGAATGAACCAACAATTACCTTTATCTCTAAGATTTGGTTTAGTATCAGCAGTATTATTTCCGCGAATGTTTGCCTCATAGTATTCATACTTGACACCAACAGCAAGACGATCTACATTCACACTTCCATCTTTAGTGAAGTGGAATAAATGTTCCCATGTAGGACACAAGAATCGCTTGCTGTTGATAGGCTTAAAGTGTCCGCTTGTTTTATCATTCACATGGATAGATTTAACCCAGTTGATGTGATTTTGCAAAATCCAGTCATTTCTAAGTGCAAGACCTACCTCCATACCCACCCATGGATCAATATTAGAATATCCCATGTTGACAAACAAATGCCCATCATCTTTGAGCACACGTTTACCTTCACGGAATACTTCTACCAACCATTCAATATACTCTTGACGTGGTTTGTTATCAGCATACTTACCATACTTGATGTTAAGATTGTAAGGAGGAGATGTTACGATAGCATTTACACTACCAGTATCCATCTCCTTCATACCTTGCAAACAATCAAGCAAATAATGCATCACGATCTCCAAATGGAATAGAACCCTTAGGGTATTGAGTTAAATCAGATCCACGTTTAAAAATAACACGGACCTTGGGAAATTCTACCACATCACAGAAGATGTAGATCATGTCATTAGCATGTTCCCAGAGTTTTTCTTCATCAACAGATCGACCAGCACCTAGCATCACACTAGGACAGAACTTAGCACCACCTTTGGTGAAGCATTTGGCATCATATTGTGTTCCTTCAGTGTCAACATGATCATAACCCTTACCGTCTTCAAATGTAAGATCAGGGAACCATTCTTCAAGTTGAAGCTCTAAGAAACCAGATGCACGGCGACCATCAGTGAACAGTTTATTCACAATTTCTTGTGATAGAGTGCCAAAAGATGCAGGACACTCAAACTCATAAACTTTATCGAGTTTTACGTCCATCAACGATCACCAAAAATAGGAATAATGTCAGTCTTGGCATGTTCCGTTTTGTTTATGTGCTGCTCCCACAGAGATGCGTCTTCTAAATTGTAAAAGATCGCTTCTTGGCGGGATGTGCCCTTTTTCTTGTTCTTCATCCAAACAACTGCGTATTTCATGCCAATAACTAGGATAAACAATGAGTGTAGAGTAATGACGACCCCACCGCGAGTTTTCTGACTCAGGCAGTGGGATGTCTTTGAATACTATACTAATATAGTCTTCACTGATGAAAGAAATATAACCTGTAGTTCCTTGATATTCTACAGGTTGGAGAAGTTCAAACTTCTGGCTGTTCGTCTGGATCAATTTTTTGCTTGAGATCTAGAATTTGAGCTTGAAGTAGTGCCATGTTCTCGTCATGAATTTTCATTATTTCGAGAATACGATTACATACTTCTTTAGTTTTAATAATTTCTGCTGCTAGAGAATCGTCTGCCATAATCAGTAACGGAATGGAATTTTATCGAAATCATCAACAATGCGATGACCCATCATGAGTGATCTGAGACCAGTTGCACGATTGAGAGCAGTTTGGTGATACTCAATCACATCATCAATACATGATAACATCTCCTCGTATGTTTGTCTAGAATCAACTTCGTCATCTTGGAGGTAATCATCGATAGCATCTTGCATACGATCTTTGCGTTGTTTCGCATATTCTTTTTGCCAATGATCATCTGACAATTTAAATTCTGGGCGTCCTTCAATAGTCATAATCAATACTCCGTAGCGGCAATACCTTTAACAAAAATAGCGTCAACAACATTTTGCAAACGCTTGGAAGTTTGTTTACCATAGTTGGTAAACACGGGGACAGTCACAAAACCAGTCTTCTTGCGATAAAACTCAAGGCGACCAGGAGTGATCTTGCCTGATTGTATATCAGCAGCATCACGTTTGTCAAGACGGATCACACGTCCGATAGTCTGTGCCATCTCAATCACAGGAAGATTGCGAAGGAGAATAGTATGAGTGAGACCAGGAACGTTGATACCTTCAGACAGGATGCTATAGTGGAACATGATGAACTTGCGGCTGGGATCTTTACCCCAAGTGTCAAGAGTGTCAAAGAACTCTTGACGACCGACCTTAGTTTTGTTCACATATGCACCGTGCTTGCTGGTAATATGCAGCACATCATAACCCTTGTCAGCAAACTCTTGCATAACATTTGTGCCAGAGAGTAACGCCCACAGCACACGGGTGTTAGGAGCAGCAACTAGAATCTTCTGAGCAGCATCATCATCAAGTTTGTTGATGATGTCAATCAGCACCTCACGGTCATTCTCAGCAGCGAGCAGAGACTTGTTACGCTCGATGTCAACAACATGAGGAAGAATGGTAGGAGGAATGATGCTACCATTGTTGACAAGTTCAGGAGCAGGAATATTGATCAGCTCAGAACCATACACATCAGTATTGTTCATGCTGATAACACCACCACGATACTTTGGTGTGGCAGTCAAATAATATGCTTGCTTAGCAGTCAGCGAAGCAGCAGCAACTTCTTTGAAGAAGTCACGGCGAACAGAATTGTGTGCCTCATCATAATAGATGGTGTCAACATCAATACCTGCCTCATTGATGCGACGAAGAGAGTTGTAGGTAGTAAAGATCAGTTGGTGAGTGTTAGCAGCAGCACAGACACCAGCGTGACACTGGATCTGAGCAATCTTAGTGGTGCTGTTACCATCAACCTCACCACTATGAACATGCATCACGGCAAGATCAACCTTACCATTCAGTTCGGCAAAGAACTCTTCATACAGCTGCACAGACAGCAAGATGCGAGGAGAGACCACCACGATGGTCTGGGGGCGGTCTGCCTGCTGGAGACGGCGCAGGGTGTCAAGGATCATCACAAGGGTCTTACCGCCGCCTGTAGGGCAGGTCAGGCGACCACGATCAGCACGTTGCAGAGCGTCGAGCATACGCTGCTGGTGAGGGCGAAGGGTCAGGGTCATGCGGTGTGTCGTTGATGAGAATAGTATAAGGCATGAAAAAGGGGTCTTGCGACCCCATGTGACAGTTGTGGAATTGGATCAGAAAGAAGCACGGATAGATTCAGTCTCACCTTCAATTTGAGGGATCCAATAGAGTTCAAGAGGAAGAGAGTTCGCGTCAACTTTCGGCAGTTTGATGTTCAGAACAGAGAACATGTTCTCAACCTTACTGATATACCAGTTGATAGTATTGTTTAGGATATCGTTCATAGCATCGATAATTTCTTGACGCTCGATTTCGATCTGACTTTCACATGTTGCTTTACTAGCAGCACTTACACGAACACGTTCACCAGATAGCCAAGCTTCAAACGCCCACTTCAAGATATCGTTAGCATAACGATAGGTAAAACTATCGTCAAGAACTTTGTGGCGAGTACGAACACCATCTACACTAGAATAGTTGTTCTTACCAAAGAACTTGTTGTTTTCATACCACTCATCAATTTCAATCTTCGAAGTGTTGAAAACACGCTGAGAAGGCTTGATATTGCTAAGAATTTTGTTGCGAATAGAACCAATAGTCGATTTATGACCTTTTTGAGGGAAACGATCGTAAATACCAGAAACACTAAATAGTTTCTCGATATTCTTTATGGTGCGAGGGATAGACTCATCTTCCATAATGCGGGAAATGATATGGAAATCTTCCATGCCAGCATTTTGCGGGTTTCCGCCATCAACAGCGTTGACGTAGAGACCAGAAAGAGTCATGACAGAATTATCAGAAAGACTATCAAGCAATTCATCTCCAGTAACGCGACGAATATACTGAGCAACAGGAGCAGTAGACCAGTTATTTTCCTTTAGAGCAAGAAGCAAGTGGCGGTGATCAAACTGCTCTTCTTGGTTTTCTTGATTGATATAAACACTAATAGGCCAAGAGCGAACAAGCCACTTGTAGTCAGAGGTAGAAGCGATAAGACCGTCTAACTTTTTCTGAACTACTTCACTCTTGCGAGGATAGTTTGCGCTCGTAGATTTGATTTCTCCAACAGGACGAACCGCAAACCCTCGAAACTCAAGAAGCGGATAAGAAGGACCATCTTCGGGGTCGATTTCTAGATAAGTAAGATCAAAATCTTTTGACTGATCAACAAGAACTTTTTTGAACATAATAATTGAAAGTGATTGTGCTGTGTGCTCAGTTCTCTGAGGCACGAAGTAAGAATAACACGGTTTTAGGGGTGTGTCAACCCCCTATGACAGTTCCGTCATCGTCCACTGCATCAACAGAATCAATGTCGCAAACTGGCACTTCATGTTCACCACCAACAAGATACCATGGCATCATTTTTCCATGATATTCTGGATGTGCCACATATTCTTCAGGATATACACGATCACCCAAATACAATAACTCAGATTCAGGAATATTATGATCACGCAACATAGCCTGCAATTGCATATGAGTCAATTCTGGTTTTGATGGGACTTTCATAATATTTCACATGTGCTTTTTCAAGTTAGCACATTGATCAATCGCTGTCAAGGGTTGATCTTAAATTATTTGACCATCTAATATTACCGTCTTCATCGTAAACAGTTACTTCAATGAAATAAGTGTCATCACCATATTCTCCAACAATCTCTGCATATGTTGGAAATGTTGATTCTGCTACATTAATTGCTCTTTGGTAGCTAGTAAATGCAAAGAAACAATCATCATCTGTTTTTAGTGCATTGATAAATTGACGATCAATTTTCCCAGTGTAAAATTCAACAATAGCATCTCTATTATCTTTCTTAGATTCAAAATACATTAATGCTGATTCAGTTTGTTTTGTGTAAAACGAAAGAATTTGGGATAGTCTAATATTATACATTGTTCTAACTAAGGGTTGAGAAAACTTTTTTTAATGAAAAGATTGGTTTTTGAATGACTCTTTTAATATCATCCACATTATTTAATCCTTCGTTGTTTTCAAAGAAAACTCTACTCAAATCGCCAATTGCTTGTCTCATTACAGGATCACATATATGAGATTCTATCCAAAATATACAAACTCTGCGCTTTCCTCTAGTAACTGGTTTAACAGAATGATATTCATTAGTTGGATATAACAATAAACTACCTGCTTTGAGTTTATGATTTACTTCAATATCTGATCCAAGATTAATACTCAATTCACCACCATCATATTCTTCAGGTTCATTCAAAAATATGGTGCAACTCATATCTGTTCTCACATAATTCTCCATGTAATATGCGTCAATATGAGATTCATAAAAATGACCTTCATTATATTGAGTGAATGTAAAATCACTTGTTCTTTTCAATGATGTATATTGAGTTAGTTCACTATTGAGCATCATTTCATTTTTAATGATGTCACCGCATTTATAATATGCATCATCATGTTGCATTACTAAATTATTCTTTATTAATGCATTTTCTTCATTACCATATTTACCACTAGCAAATTTTGCTTCGGTATCGTAGATATTATTAAGTTTTCTCAATTCATCGGGTGTTAAAAAATTATTAATAATATAAAACATATTTACTCTCCTGTTCGTTCTTTCAAAACAATTTCAAACTTAGTATCGATATATCTAAGAACCGTATCAACTTGATGCTTGATATCATCCAGATTTCCAGAATCAAGAGCAGAATCAAGTCTGGACATATCAATTCCAATAGTTGTTGATTGTAATCCAAGAGTATGTGCAAATCTAAGCAACTTACTCTTAAGCATAACAATACCTTCTGGGTTCCACTGATCTTCTGTTTCTAAATATGCAACTTCTGCATTTGGATATAATTCATGATATTTATTGGGAGGAATTGGAAACTTTGCATTAATATAATTCCCATTTAACCACGCATCAGTCTTCGTTATATCTCTAAGCTTAGATCTATAAACTCTATATTCTTCAGTTTGTTCGTCAGTTAAATCATTATCTGGAAGTTGAGTCCAATCAGTTTCAGACAAAAATCTACATCTTATGGCAAAGAGATTGTGTTTAACAAATCCAAACTGTTGTTTTAACTGTTGTTCGACTTCACGCTTTGTTTTTTGTAAGAAATTTACTTGACATATCTGATATACAGATAAAAAATTTGTTTTTAATGATTCCAATTCTTCTTCTGTAAGATCTTCAACAACATATGCCTGTTGTCTTGATAATTTTAATCTCCAATCATAAACAGATCTCTTCTTTTCAAGAAAATAAGTGCCATCATCATAATACGTAAAAATTTCAATGGTGTCCTCATCATTCCACAAAGCACTACCAAGACTATTCTTACATTCTTCTAAAACAGTTGCAGGAATTGGATGTGTCGTAGATGTTTTATCGGAAGCAGAAAAAATAGTATTGTTATTTCTCACAAATTGAATAACAGGTGTTTGAGTTTCCATGAGTTTAAACTATTGAGCAGTTAGAGTGGCATATTAATATACCAACCAGTTAAAATATATTTATTCTTAGTATAGGGAGGATTTCCTCTATGAACATGAGTAAATCCCGCTGGCCACATTACAACTCTTCCAGTTTTTGGTCGGACCTTTTTAGATTGATAAAGAAATTCAGTTTCTCCTTCACCCTCTGGTAAATCATTTAAGTAAATTGACCAAACAAGAACTCTCTCCTGCATTCTTGGATTAGAATTTTCACTATGCCATACATGATAACCTCCCTGTGGAGGAGTTCTTTGCAATTTTGCATCTGTTGACATTAACCCTTGCTGTTTCAGATTTCCATAATTTTCAATGTAATCCAATAAACATGCTTGTAAATATTGATTAAAAGTTCGCGCAAGATTACCTTGGTGATAATGTAAAAAGATCGAAAAATCTTTTCTACCCATATTACGTTCGGGAAATTGCTGTGATCCATCAGAATACTGAGAATCTGTGCTACTTAGATATCTAGCAGACGCATCAGTATCAAGAGCATCATCAATCAATTTAACTGCTTCATCACAAACTACTTTTGGCACAAAGTCATCCCATATACCAATAAAATCATCGAAATAACCATCCATCAACTCAACAGGTTTGATAGGAGGAATCGGATCATGAGATTTCATAGTAAAGTCTCCAGTTTTATAAAGAAAAATTAAAAGTTTACATTATTATTGGCAACATATGCCTTAATGATATATTTAGTTCTCGTATAATCACCTATTAAATTAATTCCCTCTCCAGATTGCAAGTATACTCTTAATGACTCATCAAATGCAATTCTTGATCTATTTGTCATAATAACAGTTCCAATGTTTGGAGTAACACCCATTTCATTTGAAACATCAATAGTTTTAGTGAGTCTCTTTCCTATATTATAATTAGTGGACTGATCAACTTGTTCATTAAATGTTCCATTTCCATCATCACTAGTGTTCCAATATCCCGCTCCTGGATTTAAAGGAGTATCATCGTTAAGACCACCATAGTTACCAGATTTATTATCATTTCCTAATCTTGCTACACCAGAAACAGGTCCTAAAGATAAATGATGCGAATGAGAGCGAAGTGATCCACCATTTCTATCATATTCAACTATTGGTTGTGGGTCATCTTCCAATGCAGCATTTCTAGCATCGTCAGTAAATTTTGTTCCTGCTGGTGTTCCACCACTTCTAGCTGTGGCGAAGAAAGAAAATCCAGTTGCTTGAGTTCCGAAAACATAGTGAGAATGTGGTGGAACACCAAATATAAATGCTTTACTAGTTCCTTGATTATTATTATCTCCAACTTTAAATTCAACATTACCATTAAATGTAGCTTCTACAAAGCTAGTAGTTTGATCCCAACCATCAGTTCTATATCTACCAACGCTGAAAGTATCATCTACTACATTAGTTTGGAAAGTATTTGGTGCTGAATCACTTGTATTTAATAATCCAATTCTTAACACACCATAAGCATCAAGAAGACCAGTTCCTGGAAAATCAGGATCACCGCCTGGTTCTTCAGGATCAGCTGCTGGGTTGGGTTCTGGTGGATAACTAGTAGTAGGACTACTACCAGCTCCTGGATTATCTATAGGATTACTAGGATCAACAACATCAACTGAAACAGTTGTCTGATAAGTAGTAACTCCATCAAGACCAAGCGCACTTAATGTATAATCTGTATCCACATCAGGAGAAAAAGGGACGAAACCTGGATTATCAGGATCACCATTAATGCCAGTTAATGTTAAAGTTCCTAACGTAAAATCAGCAGCTGTCCATTGTAAATTAACTACATCTCCCCTCTCAATAGTAATACTCGTTACTAAAGCTCCATTATCATTAATCTTAAGATCTAAATCAGCTGGTGGTTGAGTTACAGTAACTATTGTCTGAGCTTGGTTAAATGTAGTAGGGTCATCTCTTCTTGTTACTGTATAGAGAAAAGTTGTTGTAGTGTTTAGAGTAACGGTAGCACTTCCCGATCTGCCAACTACTCCACTATATGGTTGCAAATCCCAAATAAATTGTGCATTGTATAAGTCTAATTTGGTATTATCAAAATTAGGAGTATTCCATGTTAATGTTGTTGTCCCTCCTACTGTAATAGACGAAGGAGATGCAGAAAGAGTAATGTTTGGTGTATCAAGTGGTGGTTCTTCATCTGGACCCTCAAGTAAGAAAGCTCCAGCACCTGGATTAGAACTAAAAGCACTACCATTAGCAAAATTGCTATATGTTAAGCGAATTTTAAAATTTTCACCTTGAACGAAATCGTAAGAAACACTATTTACATTACTTACTGATGCAGCAAAACCACTTGTTGCACTCTGTGCTAATACGATGGTACCAGCATTATTCATAAATTCCATGCTACCAGAATTATCAGCAGCACCTGATAATGTATATGTTCCACTGAATGGAGCTGTGATTGTTTTCATGTATGTCGCTGTTTCATCAGGAGCTGGATCCGAATTCTGATTGAAACTAGTTCGTGCATAGGCGGTCATAAACGCTCCCCATGCACCATTACTAACATTTGAACTACCACCTTCTCTTCCAGCAGTTACAGGTGATACACCACCATTCCTACTATCCCACCATGTTTGAATACCCATTTACGTTCACCCCCTAATTTGTATAGTATTGATTCTTAAATTCAGTACCATCGTACCCCTCTGGACCAAAAACACCATCAAAATTAACTGATGCTATAAACTGAATAGTACCTCCAGTTCCTTTCATAAATTCAGGAATATCAACTGTAACTGTATTCCATGTCGCATATTTAATATCCCACTCATCAAATGTTAATCCAGTATTACCTTTTGCAGGAATGAGAGTAACATCTTGAGAAACACCTCCTTTTGAAAATCTGACAACTAAATTATCTCCAGGAGTACCCTCTGTTTGTGGTCTCTCTCCACCATTAACATCGTTACCAGCAATCACAGTAAAAAATATTTTATCATAATTTGTGAGATTTACATTGCTTATAGTCACCGTTCTTTCAGTTCCAGAGTTAAGATTACCAGCAGCTGTAAGAGAATAATATTCATCATTTGGTATGATTTCAGCAAATAAAGGTTTTGCAAATCCACCAATTTCTCTTTGACCATTACCAAATGGTATTTTTCGTGCATCAGATGTATTTACTGAACCAAGATTTCCAAATTCAGATGCATAATACCATACTTTTTCACCAACAGCGTCACCCTGACCAGTAACTGGACCAATGCTTACTTCAGAATCTAGAGGAGCAAATCTTGTAACATTAGCAACATAAGAACCACCAACAGATCCTGGTTCTAAAGGTCCCCCTGCTCCTTCAGTACCATCAGGACCATATTGAGGAGAAAGTGATGGACTGGATCCATTGTTACCATCAACTTTTCCAGTCCCCATTAATTTCACACCACGATAATCTGGCAGTTTAAAAGTTGAATTTGGAGTTCCACCATATGTATTTCCAATTAATCTATAGAGTTCCGAATATCTACTATCAGTTGCATCTAAACTCCTACCATCACATTCAATCCATCCTGGATATAAATTACTAATATTCCAGTTATCAGATCCAGGAGTCCAAGATGCAGGTCTAACCACTTGCATGATAGTGCCAATTGATGGACCACCAGATCTAGTGCGAATTTTATTATAAGCAACAGACATCAGAATTTAATCAACCATTCAACTAACCTATATTTATGTTGTATATCATCGAATTTAATTGTATTCTCATTATTGAGACTAACTGTCGTAGTTAGAAAAGCAGAAGTTAATTCTGCTTGATTTAAAACAAGTTCCGTTTGTCTTGTAAGTGCTGTAGCATTGAAAAAATGATTATGATCTGTTCCAGACTCTGATCCAGTAATTGATGATATAGCTTGAGATGGACTACCTTGTGCTTTTTCAACAACCTGACCACTAGAAGGTGTTCCATCAACTTGGGTAATAATATTATCAGTATTAGCTACCCCACCCCGCAAAACAGTACATTGAGAAAAATGTGTATGTGGAAGAAATCCAGCAGATTGAATTGATGAAGCTGGTGCAATAGGAATTAATGTCGAAACAAAATTCATTGCAGAAGGCATAAAAACTGGAGATGATCCAAGTAAGAAGTTTCCTGTATAAAAAACATCAATATCTTCTCCTTGATTTAAAACAATTTCTCCAGAAACACCAGATGTAGGTACTGGATTTCCAGCACTATTAGTTGCATACAAATTATTATATCCACCAGAAATAGTAGATGCATTAATATATTTTGCTCCAAGATCTGGAACTTGAAACTGACCGAATGTCAAATCTTCTGTTGGTTCTTCCAATTCAACATTAAATTTTTTAAATTTAGAGGTAGATCCCATTCCAAGGATATTTGCAAGAACTGGATAATCACGTCCTCTATATTTTGCACCATCACAACGCAAAAATCCTGCAGGAACAAAATCTTTCCAATCCGCACCATTAGGACTACTCCCACTTAAAAATCTAGGAAATGGAACTACACATCCAGTGAATAATCCATATTTTCCTTTTTCTACCTCGTAAAATGTTTCCCCTGCCATTTAATATGCCCTGATAATATACAGTAAATTTGCCGAAACGCCTTCAGTTGAATCAAAAACAATATTTGCAACTTCTGTAAAAGCAGAATTCACAGGTTTAACATCACCAATAGTCACATTATTGATAAAAATTGTACTGGGAGCTTTAACCGATCCAATGTTAATATCATATGTAACAGTTGGATGATCATGTGCAAAACCACTCCAAGTATCATTGTTATTATTTAGACACACTGGATATCCAAATTTACCAGATGGATTCTCACTAGTATCTTCATTAGGTGTAGTGTATCCACTTCTAGTTAGAACTCTATCTCTGCAATTCGAATTGAATGGATCGATTAGATTTCTTGCTGGAAAAGTAATAACAGGTGAATCGGGAAAAGAATCATCATCAGCTAGATTCCAAGCTTCTCCTACATCAGCTCCTTGAACATGTCCTTGAGCAAATATGTTTTTACCATAAGTACCAGAAGATCTAGATTTGTTAGATGTTCCCCAGTGAACATTACTACCATAATTAACTTGGTCATTACTGTTATTGATATTAATAGATGATACAGTTCCAATAACATTACTGTCAAATCTTGGTGGATTACCAATATTACCATTATTAGCATTGCCGCCACTAACAACAACATAAGAACATCCACTAGTATTAGGACCATATCCATAATTACCATTTGATTCACATGGATAATTTCTTACGTCTTGGGATTGAGAATAAGTTACTCCTTCGTCTGGAACACCATCTACTCGCAATCCAAAAAGTTGAGGATCTCTTTTTATAGATGGATATGTGCCACCATGAGAGTGTGTGCCAAAATGATGATCTCCCAACATTCTTGGAACAAAAGAAATATTTCCAGAAAAAGATGGTTCATTTAATGTAATATCTTCAACTATACAAGAAAATCGTGTCTCTTCTACTGGAAGAATTTCAACTCGTAAATCAAATGTAGATTCTGTATTTACAGCTCTAAAATCTTCATTAACATTTGTGTTTGGAGTTCCACTTTCATAACCCAGATATTGTTCATATTTACCTGGCGCACCGCCGCCAGGTTGATTAGCATAACCAGCTTTAAGGTCTGCAGTTGCTCCTTGTAATTTTGGAACTTTAAAATTTGGAGCATCGCCACCATATCTATTTCCTATAACCGCATATAACTGATCATATCCCCTCACTTGTCCATTTGAACCATCAGAACCATTATATAATCTACCATCACAAGCTAACCATCCCTTTGGAATATTTGCAACTCCACCAGCAAATGCAATAATTGTTCCTATTGCACAACCCTCGTTTACTCTTACATTATTGTAACTTTCTGAAGGCATTTTTTTAATCTCCTTTATTATACATTAGTTAGGTGCCAACCAGCACCAGACCACACAATGGAAAATGCTGCGTTTGGAGTATTTACAATCAATTCACCACCATTTCCTGCAGCTGTTGACCCAGTACTAGATCCCTGAACAGTTTGTCCATTTGCTCCTTTAACAACCAAGAAAGTATTAAAATCTAAAACACCATTGACATCAATGAAGTAAATCATATCACCAATTGTTGGAGAAGATGGCAAGTAAGCAGTAGAAGCAGAATTGACAAAGTAACCAACATTTGGAGTAAGAGGACTTGCTTCCGAACTTATAGGTAAGGATTGCCACTTTCTAGCACCACTTGGTTGGAAGAAATCAGTAATGATGTTACCATCTGGACCAACGAATGCGTCAATAGCACCATTTGATTTTACTCGGAATACTGGATTTGCTCCATTATTAAGTTCAATCTGACCACCATTAACTGTTAAGGTTTGCTCAATTGTTGCTGATCCACTAACAGAGAGGTTACTTCCAACGCCTAGATTTCCACCACAAGCGATCGTACCATTCACAGAAACGTCTTGAGCAACAGAGAATAGTCCACTAATATCAGCATTGCCAGCAACATCAAAATTATCTCTAACATTTACAATACTATTTGTATTACCAATATTAACTGTTTCTGTGCCAGTAAAGACATTTGCAGTAGAAACAGTAGATGATGTTAAGAGATTAAAAGTTCCACTAGAAGAAGTAGTGATATCATTACCATTTACTGCAAGGTCATCACCAACTTGCAATTTCTTAGCGATAATAGCACCACCATCAGTAATTAGTGATGCAAGAGAACCAGAAACATTTTGATTAGATTCAATTCTAAGTGTTCCGCTATTATTGTTACCAATAATAGTATTACCAGTTGAAGAATTAACACTGAAGTAAGATATTCCACCATTATTTAAATCAATACTTCCAGCAACATCTAAAGTACCAGCGATTGTAATATTAGAACCAACTGTCAAACTATTGTTAATAGTAGTATTACCAGTAGAAGATCCAATATTGATTGTAGTTGCAGCACCAGCAAGATTCAATCCAGTAGCATTTGCATTAATTATATTAAATGTACCAGTTCTTGTGGTGGTAATAGAATCACCGTTTACTGCAAGGTCGCCACCTGCAGTGATATTATTAGATGTTGTTAAATTACCACTGCTGTCAATTGTCAAATCACCACCAGAAACTGATAGTGTTCCATCAATAACTGTATTTCCGTTAGTAGAGTTAACAGTAAACTTATTAGTTGCAATTGCAAAACTAGAAC
>BB_Man_B_Liq_inBBDRAFT_1000068_pt1 | contig 15692 bp, 11 predicted proteins | sample BBManParaguerPR_4_FD_10244 | JGI IMG/M metagenome (IMG submission 10244) | reverse complement strand
TAGGCTTTTCCTGTAGAGTTAATTAAGCCCTTGATCTGTCTATTCCAGGAGAACCTGCTTCCTGTAGAAAGTAAAACAGAACCAGCTTCAACAATAACACCAAAATTCTGAGGAGAACCGCTACCTAAAACCGCTTCACCATCACCACCGATAGTAATCTCTACAGTCTTAGGTTCTGTAAATGTGGCGTTATTTAGGTCCGTTAAAGAATCGCCAGAGTAACCAAGAATTACACCGTCATGAGCAAGTCTTCCAACGGCAGTTTCAGATTCTTGCCTAGGATTGGCTATTTCGTAGTCTTTTAGCCCATCTCTTTGTCCTATATTCCAGTTTGCATGATCAGAGTCACTTACGGAATAAAAATCGCTTCTCGGAGCGGAAGCAGAAAAATCAGCGCCCTTCTGCACCTCGTTGAGGTAGTCAGAAGTAACAATTCTTCCATTTACAAACGAAATTTTTTCAAGCATCGGAGTCTATATTATGAAATACTATTAATCCAAAGTAATCTGCCCATCCATGAGTTACTAGGGCCAAAAGAGCTAAGCTCAACCATCATTTGCCGTCCTGCGGCTCGGTATGTTTCAATGGGGTTATCTGCATCAGAGTCAATGTTCCCTACATCAATTCCCCATTTTACTCCACCTGACTGAATAAACCAAGAATCTTTGAGTCCCCAGTCAACAGGATAATCAAAGTAAACCGTATTTACGCTCACGGGCTCTTGAGGAAATTTTAAGAGTATTCTTGATTCTCTATAGTACCCCTCTGGGACTAGTAAAGGATTCGTATTAGAAATAGGAAGGTTATCAGGATTGCTTACATCTACTTCTAAAAAATTATTAAATCTTAAAGAACCTGTAGGGCAATTTTTAGTAGAACCACCTAGTTCAATAGGAGATCCGATAGAATCCCCAATCCACATTCTACCATCAGCGTTGTTAACGAAGAGTTCTCCTTCACTTAAATCCCCAATGAAAGGCTCTTCACCAACGACGTTTGAAGTTAAAATTTGAATCGATGCTTGACTCATTTACAAAAATATTGTATTAGTCTATCCTTCCTTTAAACTGCTTTTTGCGGTTTAAAGCTGTATTAGATAATGAATTTTAGATGTGGCGAGCAATAATTATCTAACCGACAAATTTACTTCTGTAGGAGGATTAGCTGCCGTTGCATACGGATCTTCTACTTTATTTAATACAGTTGCAGATCAAATTAAATCTGGGTCTAAAACTCGTTCTTTAGATTATCAGCTTCCTTCTAATCTACTTCTAGATTACTTAGGATCTAAGCAAGTTTTAATAGATATATTTAACTCTGCTTTACTTAAAGAGTATAATAAAAATTCTAACTTTACAGATTTTATAGATATACATTCTTCTTTAGACTTATTTTCTAGTAAGCTATCAGATCTCTTTTTAAGGACAATAAACGAAAAGTCTACTTATTCTGAGACTACAACTACTATTATTTCCGAATCTTTTGAAAAGGCTCAAAGATATTTTTCTGGAGAAGGCATAGAAATAAACTCTCAAGAAATAGCCTTTAGTATAATAGAAGAGTTTTATCTATTTAATTACCTAGGTTCTGATATTGAAAAAGTAATTTCTTTAGCAATAAATAACCCTATAACAAAAGTAACCAACGCAACTCCTGATACAATAATTTCTTTATCAAGAACTTCGTATCAAAATAAAAACGTTCAGGGTGTAGAAAGAAACGTCGGTACAATATCCCCACAAAGATATTACAACGGAGAAGCTTTTAACTTAGAAGGAGACTCTATCAGAAATTCTGCGTTGCAAGGGCGTGTAGGTTATCCTCTGGTCTCTTTACTAGGTGAAAGTTTATTAAATAGAAATAGTTTTGAAGACCTTGATTTTAGTAGCTCTGATACTAGCATCAATGAAAATAATCGAGGGCTATACAATGTTTCCCTATCTAGAATCGATCTAGGAAATCAATAATGGCAAATATTTACGGACCTATACTTCCCTTACAATTAGATCCTAGGAATACATCAGCTCTTGTAAGAGATACACAAACTAAGATCTTTCAAGAATCTAACGGAGAACTAAATGATTTTAGTCCTGCGTCTCCTCTTTCGGCTCTGGTAGAAGGGCAAGTATTTGCTCAAGCTGAGTTATTATACTATTTAAATAGTTTGCCTGAAGCATATACTCTTCAATGGTTAAGGCAACTAGGCGTACAAAGACAAATCGGAGCAAAGGCAGTTGCTGAAGTTACCTTTGTAAAAAATAGAGGGTTTGCTAAATCTGTTATAATACCCAAAGGAACTATTGTCTCTACTTCTAATAGACTAAATTTTATTCTTCAAGAAGAAGTTAGAATTGGCGATTTATCTTCCTCTTCAGTTGGAAGAGTCCAAGCAGAAAAATGGGGTAGTGCATATAACGTTCCAGCCGGGGCTATTGAAAGAATAAACTTAAATATACTCGGACTAGATAGATCTACAAATTTAAAAGCAGGACAAGGAGGAAAAGATCTAGAGTCAATAGACAGCTTAAAAGGAAGAGCTTTTTCTTTATTGAGAAGAAGAGGTCTTGTATCTGCAGAAGATTACGAACTGGAAGTAAATAACGTATCACCTGAGGCTGCAATTGTAAAGGTTCTTACTTATGAAGAAAGATTTAACTTAAGCCAAGAAACTCTTTCTGGAAACGTTGTTATTTGCGTTGCAGATGAAAATGGAAATAAGCTTACGAATAGCGTAGTAAAAAATATTAGCAATTCTATAAAGAAAAAGGTTCCTTTAGGAAACACAGTTTCTATTATATCTCCAGAAATTTCGCCGGTTGAAACTTCGGTATCTATTGAGTACGACGATGAAAAGTATTCTGGTGGGCTAAATACATTTGCTTCTGAAATTAATAACATAATCAAAGCGTTAATTAGCCCTTCGGAAATAAGCCTAGGAGAAAATATAGATTATCAAAAAGTATTTAACGAGATATATGATCTTGATTTTTCCGAAAACATAAAAAGTCTTTATATAAAAGTTTTACAATTAGAGCCAGAGGGAACCGATCAATTAAATAATTGCAATGCTCCTTTTCAATCTGAATTAGTTAATGATCAATGCATAGATTCTTACGAAGCTTTAATAGATGGGGTTAATGTTCCTTACGAAAATACCGGGCCTATAAGAAGTTATAGAAGTTACAAAAACATAGTTACTTTAATTGCAAAGAGTAATCAAGCTCCTCTTAAGTTTACTTTTATAGACACAGACTACGATGAACTATTGAGGTCTTAATATGGAAACTATATCTATTTGGGACCAGAAAAATAGAAGGTTTATTCGCAGAGGATTTAAGCCTGCTAAAGTAACGTCAGAGTTTCAAAGAACTAAAAAACTAAGAATCTTTGATCATACTCTAGGGGAGATAAATTTTAATGCAAAGTTAGAGTTAAATGACGAAAGAAACGAGACTATTGCAAGAGATATTAAAAAATTAAATTCTTCTGGTTTCGTATATGAAAACGTAGGAAACGTATATCTTCCTAACGGAGAATTTTTAAAAGCAAATTCTAATGGTGAATTTGAAGTTTACGCCCATGGAGAACCAGTTCCTGGGGACCTTAATGGAGGTAATGAAAACTGCGCAACTCAAGGATTGAGGTGTGGTGACGGAACAAGCACAGACTGCGCTCCTGGAAAATGTATTATAGGTAAACTTAAAAAAATTTCTAATTACAAATGGAAGTATACTTCTGAAAATTCCTATAATGGCACAAAATTAGAATATTTCATTGGCGGAAAAGAATTTGTAAATTTAAAAACGATATTAAGAGGAACTTATACTAATCCCGACGGGACAGAACTAAAAATAGATAAGCCTGCAAGTAAAGGGACTACAATATTTTTTCCTCCTGCAAATTATCTAGATAAAGTTTTTACCTCAGATATATTAAAAATATTTAATTACACTCTTGAGCTTGGAGGCGAAGATTCATTTATTGGCATAGTTCATCCAGAAGAAGATTTTATTAGGCAGGTTTTTGATCTTGCTTATAAAGATCTGTACGGGTTGAAAACTGGCCCCACCTATTCTTCTCTTTGTGATGCTGCCGTATCAGAAGAGGTAGTAAATGCTATAAATGACTTATTGTTTTCTTTAGATAAAGTTTGGAAAGAGGCAATTGGCGAAATAATGGATGAGAGGTGGCTGAATAGATTCACAAACCACGAAACAAATAGAGAGTTTATTACCTATGTATTTAGGGACTTAAAAGAAATGTTTACTCAATGTTTTCAAATAACAACGAGTGGAATAAAACAATCTAGAATTAAAAACATCTCAGATGAAAATGTTAGGCCGATATATTTTAGATTACCTGAAGCTTCTGGTGGGTACAGATCCGAAGAAGCAGAGAACAATATAGTAGTAGGAGAAGAAGCAGATAGATTTAACTTACCTATATCTGCGTTAGAAATAGGCACTGTTGTAACTACAACTGACAGAAAGATTGCATTTAAATTCTTGCCTAGAATTATCAACGACACTGAAGAAAGGAAAAAATATAGAATGTCTCCTATTGTTTCTTCAAGAACAAAAGAAGAGCTATACTCTCCACTAGATCCAGAGTCTTGGTATAAAATCCTAGAAGATGATTTGCCTCCAGCTCCTGTTGCTAAATGGATACTTGCTGGAGCTGACGAATTTTTAAGAGAAAAGAAATACGATATCGAGTCTTTCTACTACACTTATTTAGATCCCACAGAATGTAGTCCTAAAAACTTAGATTGGCTGGCTCAGCACGTAGGCCTTTCTGGGCCCATATGGAATACACAGTGGAAGCAAGAACACAAAAGAGCATTGATAAAAAATGCTTTAGGTTGGTTTAATGAAGAGCTTGAAACTTCTATAGGAGGGAGGACGTATAAATCTCTTAAGGGAGAAGTACTACAAGAGCATCCATTTAACACCTCTACATGGAGAGATGAAGAAGCAGCTCCAGAAGATGAAAAAGACCTTGCTGAAATAAGCTTGTCTAGATTAAATCAAGAAGCTTTTTCTGTCTTTAAAAAAGATTGGAAAGGCTTAATGGAAACAAAAGGAACTCTTATTTCGCTCATATTTTTATTTAGTTTGTTTGAGATAAAATCTCATTCTCGCCAAGAGGTATATGAACTCCAAGACGGAGAATATATTGTGAACTCTGGTCTTAGGTCCTACGAAACCAACGCTCCTGTTTTAACTCCTGTTAAATATGATGTGGCGCAAGTCGGAGACATGGACGATGCATTAAGAGGTTCATTTAGTAATCAGTTGATTGCCGGAACAACTGCAGTTGCTGACGCAGAATTCTCTGACAATGTATTTTTCAGAATGCCATTTTACTATAATAGGAATGGCCGAACATGGGATACAGTAGAATCCTTAATAGAATACTGGACATCTGCCAGACTAAATACTAGGGTTCAATATGCTTATCTTGCAGCTGATTTATGGAGACAAGGCGACGCATATTTCGATCCACGAATAATAGATGAAAGTACTACAGATGCTAATATTGACTAATGTCCTCAGGATTTATTAATGCTATTGTAGCAGCACAAGATAATATTGAAAAACTTTATAAAGTTCAGGGTGGATTAAACTCTGAATTGTTTCTTCATAGCGCTACAATTTTTGACGTAGATGATCCAGAGAACCTTTCTAGAGTAAGGGTTTTATTTGAAGAAAATGATAATAACGCTAAGTCAGATTGGATTCACGTACTAAATAGCGGTAAGGGAAAGATCTCTACTCAGTATCTAGATTCTGAGGCATTGGTGGCGTCCATCTCTGGAGATCCTGACAATGGCATAGTTATAGGGCTGTATAACAAATCTACTAAAGGCGGCGCTTTAAGCACTGCTCCTATAGTTGTGCCTATTATCGACAAGGCAGATATATCTTCGGCAGAAGATCCTGGAACTAAATGCTCTAAGGATAACGAAGGCCGAATGTACTTGTTTTCAAACAATGTATCTCAGGATTTAAAGATATGTGTAAGGAGAAATAATAGACAAACTGGCCCAGATAAAGATGCTTGGGAATGGAAAAATATAACTCGTGGGTTAGTAATAGAAAAGTCTGAAGATCCTAAGCAATTAGAAAGGTCAGAAGTATTAATCAACAAAAAGCCTTTACCAAAATGTTCTCAAGAGCTAGAAGGAGAATTTATAACATTCTCTGAAGATAGAGACTTCAGACAGTTTTTGTTGGTTTGTAAAAAGGATGAAAACAAAGACTGGACTTGGATTCCAGTATCTACGCCTCCTACGTATTTTAAAACCACTCTGCCTAAGTGCACAGAGAAAATCCACGGGCAACAAGCAATTATCGACGACGGTAATAACTCAGAGCTAGGCATATGTATTCGCATGGATAGATCCATGAAGTGGGTGAAGTATGGCACCCGAACTGTAATTAAATTTGCCGATAAGCCAGAACCTATTTCAAAAAGTGAATTGCTAGGGTCGGCTTTACCTAATCCTAATCTTGCTTTAGGAGCAATACAGTTTGCTTCAGGAGCCGCGAATCCTCTTGCTGCTTCTGGCATTGGTGCGGCAGCTATGAGTTTTGCAGGAGGAGCCGTAGCCGGCATTGCTCCAGATGCGCTAAGTACTGTTGCTTCTATTGCAACAGGAAATGCAGGGATAGATCTGGCAATGGCAACTGGAAGTAAAATACTAGATAGCCAAGGTATTTCTATTCCTCAACTAACAGCGGCATTAGGAGACGTGTCTAATTCTGAAAAGTTAATTAGTTCTTTAGGTAAAGACGCAGAAAAACTTATCCGAGAGGGTACGGTTGACCCGGCAAAAATTTTATCAGCGGTAGGATCTGAGTCTTTAGTCAACGGATTAGGGGCATTATCAGGAGCTGATGTAGGGCAAATGACCTCGTTATTTACAGGAGGGAATAACGGGCTCCTTGATTCAGCAGTGCAATATGGCTTAGATCAAGTCACAGGGCCTGCCGCAGAAATATTCTCTCAAGTAGTCGGAGGGCTAGACCTAGGTAACGCTCCTAGCGCAATATCATCAATCTTTACAGGCGCCGCAAATGGAGGTTTAACCGGGATCGTTTCAAATTTAGCCGGAGGATTGGATCTTGGCGGAATTAATACTGGTGCTTTGGCTGGCCAACTTTTAGGCGGTGACTTTGGACCTGTAGCAGGTATTTTTCAAGACTTCTCAAACTTTGGTGGATTAAGCTTTTTAGGAGGAGGGTTGCCAATGAGTGCCTCGTCGCTGCTTGGTGCAGCGGGGCTAGGAGGACCTTTGAACCTTGCGTTTCCTGGAGCCGGGCTAGGTCTTGCAGCTGCCTCTGCTTTACTTGGAGGATCAAACCCACTATCCTCTATATTGGGAGGCGGAGGAGCCTTTGGTGCGCTTGGAGGACTTTTTGGTGGCGGAGGAGGACCCTCTTGCCCATGTGAACCTGTATGTAGAAAGGTCTCTCATGGCGTAGATAGCGATGGAAATAGACTATTAGATCCAGCAGGAAATTTAACGCTTAAAAATTCTAATGTCTATGGTAAAGATATTCTTAATAATAACAATACTTGCTTAGCAAAAGCAGAGGGGCTTAATTTTACAGGGATTGGCGGACCACTAATCCCATCTAACCCGCTCGATTTTACAAATGTAATCAAATCAATTCCTAGAGTAGGGGATATGGCTAATAGCTTCGAGCAGGCAATTAGGGGCGGAGCAGAAGACGATGATTTAAAACTTGAAATGCAATATACGTTTGAGGCCATTGAGAAAACATTTAAGATGGCTGATAATAATATGAGCATGATGGAGTGGGTTGAGAATCTTAATCTACTTGGCACAAGCGACTTCATGAATAACTTGATTGCCGATAAGGATGGTGGGCTGCTTGGTAAAATGAGCGCAGATGACGTAGAACAGTCCCTAGCAATCAAAGATTTATACCTCATGATAAAACAGCTTAACTCTGTTAAGAAGGGCGGATCGGCCAATATTGCACCTACACCGGCTATCATTGCCACCTTGGCCAACCCCGGTACAATTCCTAGTTACTTTGCAAAGTCGCAAAAAAGAGCTCTACTTAACCTTATTAAGAACATAATAGAAGGTATAAATCTATTGAGCTCTCTAGACCCAGAACTAGGTGTTCCGTTCCAAGATCTAAAAACAACAAATACTGAGTCTAAAGTCTTAAAAGACTCAATATCTGCTAGAATGAGTACAAGTCAACCAGAAGAAGACAGTCTTAACTACGAATACAAGAACTACGGTCTATCGGACTTGCCTGGATTTAGATCCCTAACTCCTAACCAACTAGACTCTGGAGATTTTGACACACTACTAGATCAAATAAACAATGAACAAGAAAGAGCTGCTCGTAGCGAGGGTTCTTGTGATTAAATTCTGAACAAAAAAGTACTAGTTTTAGAATTTTTTGTTTAAAGTGTAGTATGAACTACAGAAAAACATACTTTGCCTTAATCAGAAAAGCACTGGAGCGTAGCAAATGTCCCAAAAGCGTTCATTGCGAAGATCACCATATCATACCCAACAGTTTTGTAAAAAATAATTGGACAGTTACATTGACTCCAAGAGAGCATTTTATATGTCACAAGTTGATATATAAGTATTGCTTAAAAAGATATGGCACAAGCGGATTTAAAACCAATAAGGCTTTAATAGCATTCTTTTTTATGTCTAATAGGATGGATATAAAAAGATCTAAAGAGTACGAGCAAGCAAGATCTAGAGTTATAGCTTATTTGCGTTCAATACAACCAGAGTACGTTTTTTATCACAAAAAGTTCGGCAAGTTTGTCGGTACAATGCGAGAGTTTATCGAAAAATACCCCAATTTAAATCCGCATCTTCTTTCGGGTGTGTGGAATGGCCGTAGGTCTCATCATAGAGGTTGGTGTATAAGCGAGGAAATAATGGATAAAGTAGAGAAAGGACTACATACTAAGAAAAAAGTTTATAAATTTGTTCATAACCAACACGGAATATTTGAAGGTAGTCTTTCTCAAATGAAAGATAGGTTTTCTCATATGGAACTAAATGTATCGACATTAGCGGCAGTCTATCGAAATGAAAGACCACAACACAAAGGCTGGAGGAGATTAGACTATGTTGACACTAGAAACAAAATCAAATGGATACATTCAGAATATGGAATAGTAAAAGCCGGAGTTACAGAGCTTGTAAATCTATTTCCAGAATTAAAATTAAATCGGCATCACCTCTCAAGCGTAAAAACCGGGAGATTAAAACACCATAAAAAATGGAAATTATTAAATGAATAAACAACAAAGAGATGATGAATTGGCTTTAATAGCTGATATGCAAAAGAGAGGAAGTAGTCTTTCTTCCTCGGATAAAGAAGAACTTCTAAGGCTTAAATGCCGAACAGACTTTGTTACTTTTGCAAAAATAATCACGGATCTTCAGTTCAAGTCTTACCCTGTCCACGAGCTAATTTGTTCCTATCTCCAAAATATTGGTGACGGAAATACAGACTATAAGCGTAGTGCAATTTCCTTACCTCCAAGAACGGGTAAGTCTATGCTTATTTCGAGAATCTTTCCTGCTTGGCAAATGGGGCGAAGCCCTACAGCTCAGTTTATTATGAGTTCTTATGCGCTGGGTCTATCTACAGAAAACTCTAGAGCTGTACTTGATTTTATTACCTCTGAAAAGTTTTCGTGGATATTCCCAGAATGCGAAATTAACAAAGAAAAATGCAACCTTACCGCTCTGAGAACAGAGAACGGAGGGTTGATCAAGATTGCTTCTGCTGGGTCAAGTGTTACTGGATTTGGTTACGGGGTTATCGACGATCAAGACCTTCCAGGCATTGGCATTTTAGATGACCTTTTGGCTGATGGTAACTCATTAACCGTTATGGAGAGCACATTTGGTTGGGTTCAGGCGCAGTTCTTGACTCGTGGTTTGCCCAACCATGCCATTATTTCTATGGGCACGAGATTTCATTGCGACGATGTTATTGGAAGATTGCTGAGCGCAGATAGGGATAACTGGAAAGAGCTAAATGTTCCTGCCATATGTGTCGATGAGGAAAAAGATGCTCTAGGAAGAAAGCTTGGCGAGTCTCATTGGCCCGAGTTTTTTCCTATAGAAAACCTTCAAGCTATTAAAAAATCAATCGGAGAAAGAGATTTTAACTCCTTGTATCAGGGGCAACCGGCCGGTGATGCAGGAGCCATTTTCAAAGAGCATTGGCTGGAGACCTACGAAAAGCAGACTAAGTATTCTTATATCTATGCCACTATCGACACGGCCTATAAGGCCGATAGCATGAACGACTTCACTGCTATTTGTGTCTGGGGGTTAGACAAGAGCAAAGGACTTAGGCTCCTCCACGTAGTTATGGAGCGGATGGAGTTCCCAGATCTTCAAAAGCTTATACCTAAAGTTGTTAAGCAATGGAAAGTTAGATGCGTGTATATCGAAGGAAGAGCCAATGGAGTACCTTTAATTCAAACTCTAAGGTCTACATTGTCTATACAAATAAAGGAACTCGTACCGTCTAAAGATAAAGTACTAAGAGCTAACTCTGTTGCGCCCTTAGTTGAAGAAGGCGTGGTAAGTATTTATGAAAACATTCCAAACCTTCAAGAAAGAATTAACGAGCTTACATCTTTCCCATTTATTAAAAACGACGACTTTGTAGATGCGTTCGTATACGGAGTTACAGTATACAGAGACGAGCTAATGGGAGGCAGCTCTAAAATAGGAGGGGTAAGAGCGGCCCTTCCTAAATTGCACTACGACTCATCTGGTAGAACTTCTAGTTCTTTAGGAAGTCTACTAGGAGACAGAAGAAACACTCGCAATGCTGGGGGTGTGCGTTATCTCTAGCGCATGGTATAATTACAAAAGTCGTAGGTTTTGTATAGTAAAACTAACGAGCGCACGCGATTTATTCCTATTGAGTAATATCTATGACGGAAAAACCAAAATTTAAATATAGAGTTGTATTTTTTAAACAACCAAGTTGCTCAGCATGCGAGGCTATGAAGCCTATCTGGGCAAAAGTTGCTAATGAAATTTCAGATGAGTATCCGCATTACTCAGTAGGATTTGGAGAATGGGACGTTACTGCCGATGACTGGGAATTTTGCGATAAGATCGAGTGCGATGGCACCCCTAATTTTGCAGTATTTAATGAAGAAGGAAACCTACTCGGATTAAACACTGAAGGCATGATGGCACCTGGCCAACTTAAAGATTTTATTATAAGCGCCATAGAAAAATGACAGAAATAAAATCTAAAAGAATAAGGTCAAAGCGCGCTCGGGACAAAAGGGATGAACATATTATATCCCAAATGTGGAAAGCGGATCAGGTTGCAAGAAAAATATCTAATTTCACAGGATTGCCTTTTGAAGAGCTAAGAGATGCCGCGTTAGAATATATTGTGCGTATTTATGATACCTGGGATCAGAGTAAAGGGGCAAACTTTAGTACCTGGGTTAATAGATGTTTGCAGTTCCACATGTTAAATTATCTTAGAGATAGTTCAAGGCTTGTTAAAATGCCAAGATCTTATTCCGACCTATATTTAAAAATTAGAAAGTACCTAATCAAAAACCCTAACATTACAAATCAGGAAATTGCTGACGATCTAAAGATCTCAGTTAAGAAAGTAGATACTGTTCGTACAGCGTTTACTATGAGCTTCAATCCCGTTACTGAGCAAAACTGCGTAATTGAATCTTCTGAATCTTCAGAGGTAGATTTTGGGGATTTGGTAGAGAACCATAAAGAGCTATTGTTTAGGATTACAGATTTAGGGTCAGAAGACGAGACCTTCTTAATTGACTATCTCGTAAAGAAGAGATCTGTATCTACGCTTCTTCGTAAAAATCCTCATCTTAAAAACATTGATGATATTAAGAACTATTCTACAACTCTAATTAATTATATACTATGGGCAGACAAGTCGTTCGAGTCCTGGGACAAGACTATACAAAAACCCGGTTCGAGAAAAAGTGGTCAGAAGTCGTCAAAAACACAGAATGTAACTACTTTGTAAGATCGCCTGACTTTGAATTTGTTCATGAAGTGGTCGGTAAGATTGAAAAGTGGAAGGCGATTCATAGCAGATCAGGATTGAAATATAAGATAAGGAATAAAAAATTTCAAGGGCGCGCTGTGAGAGGAGTGGTGATGATAACTCCTAGATCTAAAAGGGAGATATGGTTGGGGAAAGGAAAGATAGTCGAAGAACTATTCCCTAGGAAGAAACCCATACCTGAGTATAAGCAAAATAAAAAAGAGGCTCTAGTAGCCTTGAGGCAAATCATCGAGCCTCAAATTATATCATACAGAAAAAGCGTGTTACGTCAACTTCAGGGGCCTCTAGGACATAAGATTAAGTGCGCTATGTCAGGCCAAGCAATTAACGCTGGAGAATTTCATATAGATCATAAATACCCATTTAAAAATCTTGTGCAAGAGTTNTGCAGAGATTATAAAGTAGATTTAGAAAACGTAGATGTTTATTGTAGAGGTACTAAATGTTATTTAAAAAATACAGAAGTTGCCGAGGCTTTCTTTGATTATCATATGATGAAGGCGCATCTCCAAGTGCTTTGCGCAACAGAAAATCTTAAGAAAGGATCGAAGTACTACGGCTAAGAACTTAATATATCAGAGCCAGAAAGATCTACATCAAACGCTTCAGAAAATATTTTTTCAGCTTGTTGAGCCACAATATCTCCGATGCCCTGTGAAGTTTTGTCTCCGCTTAGCCAAGGCTTGTTTTTATCAACAAGAGGAGCGTAGGACATTTTATTATATATTTTATACACACCTTCAGATTCTTTACTTACATAGTGCCCTGCAAATAACCTCCCGGTAATTTTATTTACATTTTCTTCTTCGTACCTTCTCTTTAGGTAGCTAATTATTGGGCCATCTTGTGTTTGCTTTTCAAGAAAAACCTCGAGCTCCCTTAGGGCGTTTTCCGCAATTACAACTAGTTCCCTCCCCTCTTCTCCTTCAAAGCTTACCTCTGCTTCCATCGAAGCAACTGCTTCTATGTACCCCGTAGATAGACCTTTTACGTATTCGGTATACGCCCCAGCAATTTGCTCTGCAATCAAAGCTTTAACTGCAGGGAACTGAGCTGCTAGTATTTCTTTCTTGGACTTCTTTTTTAGTTCTTCGGCGCCCGAGTCAAGGGCCATTTTTAGAACAAATGCAGATAGCGCTCTTACTGGAATCATTTCATATTATCAAGTACGTCTTGGGCAAACTTAGTTCTTGTAGGATAATCTGGGGTACCAGGCCTTAAGTACACTCTTCCGAATTCTTGAACAGCCTGATCTAGAGTTACATTGCTGCTATTTAAATAATTAATTAGATTGGGATATTGTTGTAGCTCTTTCACAAACCATTGCATTTGTTGTTCTCTAGACAAAGGAGCATTACCCAATGCTTCCATATTTTCTCGTCTATCTAGTCTCCATTGAAACACTCCTAGTGCCGAGCCGTTATCTCCTACCGCAGTTGGATCGAGTCTGGCAAAGCTTTCTTTTTGGGCGTTGCCTACGATTGCAGCTTGGCCTATGTTTGATTTTACCCCTGCGGCGTCTGCAGCATCGAGTAGAGCCTGCACTGCAGATTGATTATCACCAATGTAAGTAAACTTACTTCTGGCGTACTTATTATCTACGTCTGATGGAGAGCTAGATTCGCTATCGGAGGATCCTTGACCTGCTTTCTTTGTACAAAGTTCGGAGCAAGAGTCTTTTCCATCGACTTTAAAGCATAGGTCTCCTGGCGATCTTATATAGTCGTAGTAATCATCAAAGCCTTTATCTACTCTATAGTCTTCCCATACCGGAACATTGGCTATAGCTTGCTCTTTGCTTCCGTCATAAAGCCAAGGGATATATGCTTCTATCTCTGTCCTGAGATCTCCCTTATCCCATTTAAATTGTGTCTTAGAGATATACCAGTTTCTGTACCTATCTACTATCCAGACACCTGGGTCGATCTCAGGATTCTTAGAAGAGTTTATCCATTTATCGTAGTCAGTAACAAAAGACAACATCGTGCGTCCTGGAAGTATTCCTAGGGCTTTAGGTATTCCTTTGAACTTTGTTGTTATTTTTATCCCATCTTGTTCAGCGGACATGCTTCCAAAAGAAGAATTTTTAGCCGCTCCGGTTGTACTAGTTGCGTTTTCTCCTTCACCTTCTGGTGGTTTAAAATCTTTTCCTTTAAGATGACCTAAAAATAACTCTTTACCTCCTCCTATATCTATAGCTGCAAAATTTCCGTATCCACTTGCGCTACCGCCATCACTGGCTTTTCCTTTTATAACTCTTATAGGCTCTCCATCTATTCCCTCGCCACCAATGTCAACACCAAGATGCTTACGATCTCCTCTAATTTCTCCGTATGGAGCAGTTGTAATCCATGCACTTGGCTTTTTACCTCCAATTGTGATATACTCGTCTAGTGCTTTAGCATCAATGAAAGGCTGAGTGCCATCGTTACCGGCTCCTTTATTTCTAAATTCCGCGTGTAAATGAGGTCCGCTACTTACTCCTGTGTTACCTATATACCCAATAATCTCGTTATTTCCTTCAGGGGCCTCGCTTTCAGTATCAGAAGGACTACCTTCATTTTGTAGTTGCTTTTCGTCGCAGATCTCTGTGCTGCTTATAGACACCATGGAGGGTATAGAAGCAGGGTCTAAGGTAATCGTATCCCCAGATCTTAGCATTGCATAGAATCTTGTTTTAGATTTTTTCTGAAGATCGGTTTCAAGCTCTCCTATGGACTGATTATATCCTAGTAGTTTTTCTCCCATCTCTACAGAAATCTTTTTTAAATTTCTAAATTCTTGATAGACAACGGCGCGACCACAAAAGTCATCTTTGCAATACTGTATGTAGAATTTACTCCGTACTTTAACAGATTTGCCAACAAGATCGGCTTCTAAAACTGTACCTCCAAGGTAAGCAGATGCGCTTTTTGCATCTCCTAGCTTTGAGACGTTTTCGCTCTTCTCGATGGTAAAAGTTTCTGAGTTTCCAGATCCCTTGAATACATTTGTAGAGTCTCCAGTGTTGTAGTCTTTTAAGTCACTAAATTGATTCTCAAAACCAGAAAAGGCTTCCGAGCTAACTTTTCTTAGAGCATCCGAGGTTGATTCTGGGTCTGGGATAGAAACAGAATAAGTAGTGATGTCTTCAGAAGTAGAGGGGCCAGGAGGAACGTTTTTTGTTGTTCTTCTTACGTTTCTAGAAAGTATTTCTTTAGGAATGTCGCTTCTAATTGTAAAACCTTCATACAGCCCCTTGCCAAGATAAAACACTCTAGAACTGTAACAGGCGCTATCTTGTTTTGTGCAAAGCTGAATTTTATTTTCAAACTCTTTAGTAGGAAGGGATAGAACTTGACTTCCGGCCTGTGTTTTTACGTAGGCATCAAGTATTTGCTTAGGAGTTAAATTATTTACTCTATAAGTCCTTGATGTTTTTGGCTCGTTGGCGGGATCAGAGCACACATCTTCTATGCTATATCCCTCGTTCTTGAATATTTTTTCATTTAACTCATCAACAACTGCCTTATTCTTTTCAAAGAATGTAGGTTGGATGTTTTGTTGAGCTATGACATCAAAGGCGTGCTTTCCAGTTATTGT
>BB_Man_B_Liq_inBBDRAFT_1000066_pt1 | contig 16242 bp, 5 predicted proteins | sample BBManParaguerPR_4_FD_10244 | JGI IMG/M metagenome (IMG submission 10244) | reverse complement strand
TTGTCCTAATTGAAGCAGGTGTAATTAGAGGTGGTAATTATACATGGATTACTCAGTCCATGGAGACATTTACTCCTAAGAATTATCATACAGTTGCCTTATGTGAAAATACTCATAGCAAATTTAAGAGTGATTTCACTTCACTTCAGTATGATGCCGAGTTGTGGGATCTTCATTTTTGGTGGGAACAACCTAATAACCATTGGCAATAAATAAATTTGGAGATAGCAACCTCCCAAAAAGTTCTGGAAACAGATTTTTGGAGGAAAAAATGGCAAATTCACCAAATCCTGATTATGATCCAGTTCAAATGGAAAGTGATTTTGGCACAAAATGCTTAATTACTAATCCAATTGCAGATTATTACTTAACTAAATCGTCAAAATTGAAGAATAAACCACCAGAAAATCGCTTAAGTCGTCATTGTGGTGGAAAAGGTGGTTTTGATGATTATGCCGAGTGGTTGACCTGATATATAATGTATAAAGGCAAGTACAATGGCAACAATATCCAAAAAGTTTGTCGATTTGAATCCCAAATTTGAGAAAAATCCCCTGTCTGGGGATTTACCTGTCATTAAAAATGAGGCAGCTATCAAACAATCGCTCAAAAACATCATTTTGACCATTAGAGGTGAGCGAGCATTCAGACCATTCTTTGGTAGTTCTGCAGATTTATCACTTTTTGAGAATTTTACTCCTATTACTGAAGACATTTTAGCAAATGCTATTAATGATGCAGTAGAAGCATATGAACCTAGAGTTCAGATTAATAGTATTGATGTTGATAGTGACATAGATGGTAATTCTATAAGCGTTGATGTAAACTACTCCATTGTTGGTATTCCTTTGAATCCTCAATCACTTAACCTCATTTTAGAAAGAGTATAATGTCATTCAATCAGGTCACAAATTTAGATTTTGAAGATGTAAAGAAAAGTATCAAGGAGTTTATGCGCTCCTCTGAAACTTTTAGTGACTATAATTTTGAGGGTTCTGTTTTATCACAACTTATTGATGTATTATCATACAATACATACTATTCAGCGTTAAATGCCAACTTAGTTGCTAACGAGGTCTTTTTTGATAGTGCTTCTATCAGAGAAAACGTTGTATCACTCGCAAAGTTAGTTGGATATACTCCAAGATCGGCAAAGGCAGCAATTGCTAATATCACCGTCGATGTTTTAGTGCCACCAACCGTCCCTGCGTTGACCTTGAAGAAGGGTTCTGCCTTCATTGGGTCTAACGGGGACGGTTCCTTTGTATTTACCGTTCTAGCGGATATTACAAGGGAAGCATACATCGATGTAAATGGTCAACGTAGAATTACTTTCTCAGAAATTGAAATTTATCAAGGAAATTTACTCAATATTAATTACACAGTAGATACTTCAACTAAGCAGCATTTTATTATTCCAAATCCTGATGCTGATCTTGATCTATTGCAAGTAGTTGTTGACGAAAGTGATTTTGCAATTCCTCAGACATATAAGAAGGCAACTGATATTACAGAACTTGCAGCAAAAGATAGAATTTATTTTATACAAGAAAATAAGAACGAGCAGTTTGAATTAATTTTTGGAGATGATGTATTTGGTCGCAAATTAAAGAATACTGATACGATTGCGATTGAATATTTGATTACAAATAAAAAAGAAGCAAATGAATGCTCGTCTTTTGAGTTTGTAGGAGCATTTGAGTATGGAACTCAAATTATCACTCAAGTTACTCCTACCATTACTGTAAATACCAAATCTATAGGTGGTGCAGAACCAGAATCTATTACATCTATCAAATATCTTGCACCTAGATATTATTCTTCGCAAAAAAGAGCAGTAACTGTTAGAGATTATGAAACTTTAGTTGCTGATCTATATCCCAACTTAGAATCTCTTTCTGTCTTTGGTGGAGAAGAGGCGGATCCTCCACAATATGGTAAAGTATTCATTGTAGCAAAACCTTTTGGTTCTGAAAAGTTAACAACCACAGGAAAACAGAATTTACAGAAAGCAATTAAGAACTATACCATTCTTACTGTTATTCCTGAGATTTTAGATCCATCTTATCTGTATTTGGACATTGATAGTTTTGTATATTATAATTCTAGCACTACTCGTAGAAGTGCTCAACAATTAAATGAAGTTGTAAAGAAAACAATCAATAGTTTTGGTGCAACTAAAGATCTTAACAGATTTAATGGTAAGTTTAAGTATAGTAAACTGATCGGAACAATTGATGATGCTGATCCTGGAATTACTTCTAATATCACTAGAATTAGAATGAGAAAGAATCTAAGTGTTCTTCCTAATATTTTTGCATCATACGAGGTTTGCTATGGAAACCGCATCTCACCTAATACTGATGTCATCTCTTCAGGATTTAAGATTACAGGAGAGGATTCAACATATACCTACTACTTTGAAAAAGTAGGTGTTAATACTATTGCAGCATTTAGATATGATGGTAGTAATAAGAGATATTATAATAGAAATATCGGATTTATTGACTATGAGAAAGGTGAAATATATATTAATGCGATCAATATTAATTCTACAGTAGGAAACGAAAACTTCATTAGATTCTCGGTTATCCCTGCTTCTAATGATATTGTTGCCTTGAGAGATCTGTATATTTCAATATCAGAAGAAGATGTTAATGTAACAGTACTCCTTGATGAACTTTCTTCATCTTCAAGAACTTCAGGTGTCGGTCAAATTCCAGTATCTAGTTAAATATGTTTAACGATTTAAGAGTATCTAATGCTATCGAAGGGCAGATCCCTCAGTATCTGTCTTCAGAGTATCCAAATTTTGTAAATTTTTTAAAGGATTATTATAGGTACTTAGAAACCAATGGTAATGCTTTAGATCTCATTAATGGTCTTCAGGATCTTGTTGATATTGATACTTACAGTGGAGTTGACCTGACTGCGAGATTAAAAACTCCAGTATCTGCAACTGCAGATGAAATTGTAGTGTTAGACCATGTAGAGTTTCCTAGAACTAATGGTTTATTGAAAATTAACAATGAAGTAATTTTTTATAAGAGCAGAGATCACATCACTGATGAAGCAGGTGCATATAAATTAACAATCTTCAGTGGATGCGTCAGAGGATTTACTTATAATGATTTAGATATTGATACTGGATTTACTCCAAACATTGCTACTACACCTACTCTACACAGTGCAACATCTGTAGTATACAATCAGTCGTACCAATATATTTTATATTTCTTAGAAAAAATAAGACAGCAATATCTTGCTGATTTTCCTAAAAATGTCTTAGAAGATAATATTGATAAAGTTAACATCAATATTATTCTTCAAAAAGTCAAAGATTTCTATTTGACTAAGGGAACTCCCCAAGGTATTGATTTTTACTTTAAATTTCTTTTTCAGGAAGATCCTGAACTGATTAACTACAGTGATTACTTAATGGCACCTTCTTCTGCCATTTATCAGAGTAAAGAAATTATTAGAGTATCTTCTTTGGATGGATATTTTCCATTAGACCTTGAAGGTAACTCTTTAATCCAAAATGGGAAAGAATTTCCTGTTCAGACAGTAGAGGATATATTTTCATTTTCTAGTCAAGTTTATGAACTTGAGATTTCTAATGGATCTCAAATTCAAGCAACTAAATTTACAATTTTAACATCAAATCCATTTTTCAATAGATTATACGTAGATTCCACTTATGGATTTCCAGATGCTGGATTTCTTAGAGTAAATGATGCGCTAATTGAATATACTGATAAGGAATCTAATTATTTTATCTGCCCAAATCTTGCATCTGAACTTGCAACTACTGGACTTGCGCTTGGAGATAGAATTTATGATGTTTTGACACTGGCATCAGTAAAGGATAGACCTGATAGTTATTTTGTAATTTATGCAGGTGTTTCTGGATTTGAAATTAATAAAAATTATACTTATTACCAAAAGGGTGATATTGGATATATTAGTGATATTGTTGTAGAAGATTCACTATTAGTGTCTGGTTGGTATTTTAATGATGTAATGCCATTATTAAAAACTGAAGGATATGTTAGTGGAGTAAAATCAATTTATACTGATGAAGAATCNGTNTATGTNTACTCTTCTGGTCTTCCNTNNTACCCTGTACATTCTAATCCTAACTTTTTAAATANTAATGATCTTATTATNGAAGAATCNAACTTTTTAAAAAGAATTCCAAAGAATTTCTTTAAAAATCCACAAGGTCTTGAAGAAAGNACAGTAAAATCATCTCCTATTGGATTTCTTAGAGATGGTACTGCTATTTTAAATTGGAAGAGTTCTACTGANATTTTAAGAGGTGGATTAGATTCAGTTATTATTGAAAATCCTGGAGATTTTTATAATGTACATAATCCTCCAACTTTAACAATTTCTGATCCCACTCTTGAAGGTGGTACTGCAGCAGAAGCAGAAATTGTAGTTAATGGAGAAGTTAAAGAAGCNTTTATTGTTGATTCTGGTCAAGGATACTCTCAAAATATCTCANTCAGTGTCATAAAAGATCCTACAGATACAAAATACACTGGAGATAATTTTAGACCTGCTGTTCTTCAACCTATCTTAGTTAAAGGTAGAATTACTAAACTAAGAATTATTGATCCAGGTAAAGGATATACTAAACAACCTACTGTTCAAATTTCTCCAAATTTTAACGTATTTAGAGAAGATTTACCTGCAGATACTGTATTTCCATTTAATGCAAAGATTGAACTTTTTGTTGCTGGTCCAGTTGGTGAAATTGTATTTAAAGAAGTTAATGGTGTTACTAAAAAGGGATCTCTGTATAATGCAGATCCAACATTAACCGTTAATAAGGGAACTGGTGCATCTGGAGTTGTAACTGTAATTAATGGCAGAATTACTGGTGCTCAAGTTGTCAACGGTGGGCAGGAATATAATTCTGCTCCTCTGGTAAGAGTTATTGACTCCAGTGGAGAAGGAATTGGTGGTGTTATTATTTCTGAATTTGATCCTGTATCTAGACAAGTAACAGGATTTAAAGTTCTTAATAGTGGTTTTGGATATTCTGCAATTGGTACTAGAATTGAACTCTATGAATCTGGAGATGGTCTCGTTGCCGATCCTCAGGTAACAAGATGGAATTTAATTTCAAATTGGGATGTTACTATTGATCCATTTTATGATAATGCCAGTGGTGCATATTTGTATGGTGAAAAGATTATTCAGGATCAAGCAACAGTAATTCCTAGATTTGAATCAATTCAATATGTTCAATATTCAGATTCTACAGAATATTCTTATTTTGATGAAAATAATGAACTCATTCAAAGTCGTAGAATGTTGGTATATGATGCTGATGCTGATGATCCAAATGCAACTCCAATAAATCCCAACCCATTAACTCCCGCACTTAAAGATGGATTAGTTGAACTTGGATTTGATATTTTAGATGAAGCTACTTTATCATATCCTTTACCATTTCCGATATATTTTGGATCGTTTTCAACTAATCCTTCAGGTGCCCCTGAAGGTGGTTATCTTAACATCAGTTCCAATGGATTTATAACGTTTAGTACTCAACCTTTGAGTTTTAATCTTGGTTGGGCAACAGAACAATTATCACCTACCTCAATTGGACCATCTATTCAAATTGGTAGAGATGACTTGGTTATAGATCAAGTATATGCTGCTACTCTTAATCGAGGAGAGGGAAGTCCTAGATTATTCCTCGTTAGATTTGAAGGATATCATTTTGATAGAGGTATTACGAGAGATAAAGAAGTTGTATTTGAAATCTTAATTAAAGAGAACCCAACAGGTGTGAATGATAATGAATTTCAAATAAGTATAATTAAAAATGAATTTACAGCGTTAGATGATGCTGGAATTTACATTACATTTGCAGATGATGAAAACTATGAATTTGAAAAGAAACCAGCAACTGCTGGAACTACTTATTATTACTATAATGAAGTTATAGCGGAAACAGATCCAAAATTTGGTAAAGAATTTGCTATTATTGGTGCCCCAAAGAAATTAAAACTTTTAAATTCAGATAATGTACCAGTTACAGTAAATCTTACTGATCAAACAGTACACTCACCATTAATTGGATGGGCACTTGATGGCGCTCCAATTTATGGACCATATGGATATGAAAATCCATTAGATTCTGGATCTCCCATTAAAAAAATGGTTTCCAGATACAGAAAAAGAACTGGTGTAGAAATTAATAATTTAGATCCATCAAGATCACTATCTCAATCTGAAGGTGGATTAAATAACTATTCCATTGGATCTTTTGAACAAGATTATATTATTGATCCATCTTTGGCAACGTTAGATGATAAAAATGGTAGATACTGCGTAACTCCAGAATATCCAGATGGAGTTTATGCATATTTCATGACTGTTGACTTAACCAATAAGCGTAATGGATTCCCATATTTTGTAGGTTCAAAATATTCTGGAAAAACTTATGCAGATTTTAATAATTTAGAAAGTCCTTCTATTGAGTCAATTAAAGGAATTAGAAGATATGTTAATCCTACAGGTGATGCATATCCATCACCTATTGATGTAGGAAAATTCCAGGTAAGTTCAGTTCCAACTTCGGGTGAAGCATATGTAGAATCAATTAATATTGTTTCTGGTGGTTCTGGATATAAGTTTGGTGATGTTGTTGTATTTAATAATGAAGGCACCGATGGCGATGGTGCTGCTGGATTTGTAAGTGTATTAAGAGGTAGACCAATTACCAGCACCTCATTTGATTACTATGATTATCTGGAATATACTGATGAAAATTTCCCATTCAATCAAGGATCTGTAATTAATTCATTTGAAGGATTCAGTGCAGAAATTCACACAATTGATCAAATTCAAAAAAGAGCGTACTTAAGTAATGTTTCTGGGACATTACCAGTACCTGGAACTAGAATTTATGATACTAATTTAACAGTTGACGAAACTACTTTTAGTGAATTAGTAGGTCCTGATATTTCAACCGCCACCATTAGTTCCACTCAAACTACTGCAGAATTAGTATCAGATATTACTGCATCTACTTCTTACTTCCAATTGACCAATTTTGCAAATTGCGTTATTGGGGACTTTTTTACACCTGGTAAGAAGACATATGTCAAAATTAATGATGAATACATGAGGGTGGTATTTTCTGATTCTAATAATCATATTGTAGTTCAAAGAGGATACGATAGTCAAAGAACAGAGCATTCCTCTGGAGATACTGTAACATTATTATATGAATTAGATGTATTTGATAGTTCTTCCTTTGTAACTGGTGATCTTGTAAAAGTTGATGATGAAATTTTTAGAATTGTAGATATTGTTGTAGAGAAGCAATACAAGGTAGTATCAACAAGGATTGTTGATGGATCTGGAACTTTTGGTGGATCTATTTACTATCTCTATTTAAATCAGCAAATTCAATCCAATACAGGTGCTATTACACCTCCACCGCAAGAACAGCAAGTCGTACAACTTGACAGCAACGGCGATATTGAAGATTTAGTATTCGATACTACTTTGTACACATATGAGGCAAATCCTGTTGCAGAAATTACTACTCAATCGACATACAATGTAAATGATGTTGTTCCTAACACAAATATTTTAGCATCAACATTTAAGCACACTTTGATTGTAGATAGAGCAGCATTTGGAACTACTGCAGCTGCACATACGGCAAGAACTAAAGTAAATCGTTTACGATTTGTAAATGCTGAAACTTCTTACTATGAAGAAGATAGAATTTTAGTTAGAGCATCTGCACAGAATAATTTATTAGTTCTTAATGATGATGTTACCATCGATGCATCATTGAATGACTTAGTAGAGTATGATATTTTGTATTCTACTGATAATTTTGGAAATAATGTATTGTCTGGAATTACAAATAATAGTTTAGTATTATACGAAAATTCTTCGTACCAGTTTAATATTGATCCTACCTCTCAAAATATTGCAATTTCATTCTTTACCCCATCTGCAGATATTACTAAACAAAGAGAATATTTTGATGTTAAAATTGAAAGAGTATATGATGTTAGTGGCAAGTTAATCGAATTTACAGTAAAACCAGATTCTTCGGATTTAACTAATGTCATAATGCGAGTAACATCTCTGCAGAATAATAGTTTTGTAGATGTAAATTTAAACATTATTCCAGAACCAGTAAATGGTGAATTTAAAGTAGTAAATTCTAGTTCTTCATTCTTTGAATTTTATATTGATCGGGATCCAATTTCTGATTTAATTACTCAATATAATACCAATACAATTAGATATACTACAACTTCCAAAAATGCTGTTGGGGCAATTCAAAAGGCAACTTTGACTTCTGGTGGTTTCAATTATAGTACTGTCCCAGAAATCAGTAGTGTTCGTAGTGATTCTGGAAGTGGTGCTATTTTAGAAGCAGTTTCTGGAATTATTGGTAGAATTGATAATATTGTATCTATTAATTCTGGATATGGGTACAGCCCAGATCCAACATTAAAACCATCTTTGGTATTCCCTAAGATTGCAAAAATTACTAATAATTTTATCGTATCCGATGTTTCTATTACTGATGCTGGAGAGGGATACTTGTTTAAACCTAGAGTTTTAATTACAGGTGGGGGACTTGCAGATGGAGATGTAAAACATGCAGTATTGAATCCCATTGTTAATGGGGAAAGAATTATAGATCTTGTTATCGATTATCCAGGTGTTCAATACTCATCTCCTCCAGAAATTGTAATTGAAAAATTTTATTATGCTTTAATTAACTCTAGTGGAGAATTATCATTTAAGTTCAATTATAGGCAGTATATCCAAGAAGATGATGGATTTATTGTTAGAGCTTACTATACTCAAAATGATACTATTAAGTATGTAGATAGCACTGTAACTTTCTATGCATATACTGCTACATCTACAATGTCTGCAAGTTTGGTTCCAGGAAGTACTAGTTTTGTCAATCCATTAGATTATATTTCTTTACCTAATGGAATTTCTGCACAGTATTATGAGGTAATTTTAAATAATAGAAGAGCACAGGCTACTGCTATTGTTGATAAATCAACATTTATTGAAGGCGAAAAAGTAATTATTAATAGTAATAAGAATTTCTTTGGATATGTCTCTAGACAAAAAGGTTGGCAACCCAATAATTCTATCCTAAGAATTGAGCAAATTAACTATGAATTAAAACCATCAGATACTATTCTTGGCGTTGATTCTGATTCTTTTGGTATTGTTGAAGATACTTTTGGTGTAACTACTTCAGCAACATTGTCTGCTTTAGTTGAAACACCAAAACAATTCTTAAGTAATGACTCTTTCCTTGGATTGAATTCATTAAAACTTCAAGATAGTTTAAGATATCAAAAATTTGCATATGAAATCGCAACTACAGTTCCATTTTCTGACTGGAAACAAAATTATCAGAATGCAGTCCATCCTGCAGGATATAGTTTGTTTGCAAAAACAAATATTTCAAATAAAATTTCGAAACCATTTACTGCAGACACTACAGCAGTAATTTCAACTAATGTTTCGTCTATTGTTAGAATCAATCAAAAGTACAATTATTTAATTGCCCGTAATGTTGGTTTTGATGAGGTTGAAGTTATCAATAGATTACTTACTGATGTTAAGAGTATAATTACCTCTACAGTTGGTGCATTTGAAGATATTTCTGATCAGTTTGATGGAATTGAAACTTCATTTGAGTTAAAAGTTGTAGATCCTGTTACTCCTACAGATATTGATGGTAATGTAAATTACATTACTGATTATGAACCTGATCAGATGATTGTTTCATTAGATAATATTATTCAAACTTATGGAACATCTTGGATTGTAACCGATTCTGATAAAGTGTTTAGATTTGAATCTTCTCAATCATCTGGAGAATTAATGCCTGAAGGTGAGCAACTTACTTATAGGCAATTTAATGAAGATACTGTTCTTTATAATTTCTCTATTATTNCATCTTCAGATACTGATACATTCTCAATTTATGAAACTGATGATATTGNAAATCCGCAGTTCCCATCATCAGTATATTCTCCTGTAGATCCAGATGAATGGTTTGTTACTATAGATGGTGTTGCTCAACTTACATCAAGTTTTACAATTACTTCAAATCAAATNCAATTTACAGAAACTATTCCAACAGGAAGTCAGATATCTGTAAGATACATTAATAATTTACTTAAGAATGAATTTGGTGCTACTACTTATACAATTGGATCACCTCTGGTATTAACAAATAAACCAGCAGTAACTTCTAAAGAAAGTTATTTTGTGTTTGTTGATGGTGTGTTAATTTCTACATCTTTATATGATTTAGATGCAAACAATGATATTGAATTTAATATCAATTTCTCATGTGATACAATTCTCGTTATTATTGATCCACTTGGGGTATCTCTAGAAACTTCAACTCATAATATTATTGAAGAATTGTATACTTATAAAATTGATGATGGTCAATTAGAAATTCCTCTTGGGTATCAAATTTCTGCTGGTGATTATATGGTAGATATTGCTGGTGTAGTTCAAACTCCAGGAATATCATATACAACATCAACCAGTGGAGTTAGAAAAATTAACTTCTTTGAACCACCTCAAAGATACGTTGGACCAGATAGTATTGTTGGTAGACAGTTTGTGGGTCTTCTATATCAAAGATTAGACCCCAAAGGAGATCTTGGAACAACACCAAACTATCAGTTTGATGATGTAAGTCAGAATATTATTTCAATCAAAGAAAATCCTTCTGAGTTTATTGTTGGTGATTTTGTAAATACACCAACATCATCTGCAGTTATTGTAGATACTGTTAATGATATTATCAGAAAAACAGTAACGGTTGGATATACTGGAAGTGTTGCTACTGGTGCAACTTTTACGTTGACCCTTGCAGATACTATTAATCTTTCAGTTGGTGATAGAGTATATTTTAATGCTTCATTTGGTCTTGGAAGTTTTGATAATGATGAACTTGAAATTACTGCGATTAATAGATTGACTGGTGTAGTGACTATTGAGAATATTAGTTCTACGAATCCATTATCCTTAACAATTTCTGATAATACTGCTATTAGATTTACTCACTATCAATTAATTGTAGAAAATATTCAAACTACCGTTGTAGATAGAGAGGATGCTTTTAATTCAGCATCTTCAGGATATACTTTAGAAAGTGGTGTAGTTTCTGCAGAAAAAACAGGAATTACTGCATTACTAAATGAACCATATTCTACATTATCTGATGATCTTACAATGGAAGTTGATGATGCTTCTGTATTTGCTCAAAATGATTATTTACTAGTAAATAATGTAGAAGTTGTAAAAATTACTAATATTGTATCTAATACTTTAACCATTGATAGAGAGCAACTTAATACTGAGGCATCTTTAAGTTATGGAAATGGAACTATTGTAGAAAAGATTATTCCTAAAACTTTAACTACATCTAATTTTAGACGTGGATTTGATAAATTTAAAACTGATTTTGTTTTAAANGAAAATGGTGTTCCAATCTTCATTGAAGCAAATAGAGATATATTTGTAGTTGTAAATGGAATTCTCCAAAAGAGAGGTCCATCTTATAGTTTAGTTGAGGTTGACCCAGATGGAAATCCTAATAGTGGAGATGAATATTCTGAATTGAGATTTACTGAAGCACCTGCAGATGGAACTCCATTCAATTGTTTCTATCTCGGTGAANTAATTTCTATTCAAGATATTTCAGCTCAGTTTAATGGAGTCGATCTTGAATTTGATCTTAGAAGTGTTACTGGAGAAATTTTCAGTTTGATTTCAAATGGAAGACCTGAGGCAAATGTTGCAGGAAACCTTATTCTTTTCATGGATGGAGTATATCAAATTCCATCTACTACTGAAGATGGTAGAGAAGAAGCATATCCAGATTCATTAGCATCATTTAAATTACTTGGTAGTGTCATTCAATTTACTTCTCCACCAAAAGCAGGATCTACGTTTGAAGGATATATTTATGTTGGTTCTATCGATGATTATGAAAGTATTGATATTGATGCTACAGTAGAATCTGGAGATATTCTCATTCAATCAAATGAAATTGCACCAAGAACTATCAATAATGTAACAAGTGCAACTAAACTTTCAGTTGGTATTTCTGCGGGTCAAAAAATCACTGCAGTACCTTCTGGAATTAATCTTGGTGCAAGCGGTACTGGTTGGTGGAAAGCAGATTTGATTAAAGTTGCAAGAATAAGAGAATCTTTAAGAGCAAGAAGAGCACTTCCTTCTGAAATTATAGGATTTGGTGGATCCTCTCCATATCCGTTATCAGGAAAAACATTATACACAATTTCAATTCCTACAATTGAATTAGATAATATTTCTTCAGACCTCCCACAATCTCCTGACGATGACACTAATGTTATTACATTTATTTTACCTTCTACAACATTTTTCCCAGACAGAATGATTAATGCACAATATACATCATTTGTCCCAAGAAATCCTGCAGTTCCTGGAGATACTGATAAAATTCAAGGTGTAAAAGTTGGTTATGATTTATCATTTGATCAAATTATCAGATTAAGTTCAACTGCATCTACAGAAACATTTGAAAGTGAAATTTTAAATGGTATTGTTTATGGTGGAAAAACTGCAAAAATTATTAACTGGGATATTACTACCCAACTGATGTATATTAAATTAGATGATCCTGCAAGTCCAGTTTCAACTTCAGATAGTATTAAAACACATAATGTCATAAATGATGACTTAATTAATGAGTACCAATCACTAGCGATTGGTAACAAGTCAATATATAATTTCTAGTCCTATAAATAAAAAGAAAACCGATTAAAAATGGCGGCAATTTTAACTGATAAGTTTAGAGTGGTTTTTGCTGAAAAATTTAGAGAGTTGATTGCCTTGGGAGAACTACCTCAAGTCACATCTCTTGGAGTTGATGCAACCACTTTATGGTTATTCTTTGCAAAAAGTGTTCAATGGGATGGTGGAATTCCATTGGATCCTGTTGACAATTTAAATTCAGAATATAAACTATATGATCAAATTATCGGATTAAAGAGAATTAACTCGTCTCAAATCCGCCCAATGATTCGCAATAATACTTGGGCATCAGGATCAGTATATGACATTTACCGCCATGACTATGGAGATGTAATTAGTAAAGTTGGTTCAATTACAAATTATGTACAGTCATTGAATTTTGAACAACATCTTTATGAAACTAATTTCTATGTTGTAACTTCAGAATATAAAGTATATAAGTGCTTAAATAACAATAATAATGGGCAATCAACTATTGAACCATCTTCGACAAGCAATTCGCCATTTACCTTAGCTGATGGATACACATGGAAGTATCTTTTTACAGTAAATGCTAATGACTTTGAAAAGTTTAAAACCGATGAATTTATTCCGATTCCAGAAGATACTGCAATTGATCCTAATAATGTAATTTCTCCTGATCCAAACAATTTTGGTGGTGCTATCTATAATGTATTGATTGATGCTCCTGGTTCTGGATATCAAAGTGGACAAGAGTTTCCAATCACTGGTGATGGTCAAAATGGCGTAGTTAGAGTATTAACTACAGATGTCAATGGTGGTATTAGTTCTTTAAAAATTATTAACCCTGGATCGGCATATACTTATGCCCAAATTAATACTACTGGCGGTCAAAATGCAGTTTTAAAACCAATCATTTCTCCTAAGGAAGGAATGGGTGCAAAGATTGGTAGAGAATTGGGTTCTTATAGAATTGCACTTCATGCTAGATTAGAAAAGGAAGATTTCGTATTTGGTAATGATTTTAGTGTTGTTGGTCTCATTACAGATCCAGTATTGACTACAAATTCTGCTACTGCTATTGGAACTAAGCAATTAACATTATCTGCTCCATTAGCAAATGCTGCAGATACCTATGATGATGCTCAATTAGTAGATGATACTACTGGTGCTACAGGTAGAATTGTACACTATGAAGCAGATGCTGTTAATCAAATTTATACAATCTATTTCACTCAAGAAAATATACAAGGATTTGGAGTAGACAGTGAGGGTATTAGGAAAGATTTTGAACCAGGTGATAGTATTACTATTGCTGGTATTGAATCTACCACTATTAGTACTGGTTTAAACTCAGTAAAAGATTCAGAACTCAAAAGGGGTTCTGGAGAAATTATCTACATAGATAATAGGAATACAATTTCCAGAGCAGAAGATCAGACCGAAGATTTCAAAATTATTCTAGAGTTCTAAAATGCCACAGTCAACTAACCTGAATACTCCTCCATATTTTGAGGATTTTGATGCCGATAAAAACTTTCATAAGGTTCTTTTTAGACCAGGATATCCTCTTCAAGCAAGAGAGTTAACTACTCTTCAATCTATTCTTCAAGACCAAATTGAAAAGTTTGGTTCTAGCATTTATGCGGATGGCGCTATGGTCATCCCTGGTAGAGTATTGGGTAATTATCTTGTACCATGTGTATTGATTGAAGACGAATATTTTGGAATTGCTGCAGATGATTTGGCAGAACATTTAGTTGGAAAAATTATTATCGGTGCATCTTCTGGCATTAGAGCAAAAGTAACAAACGTATTAACATCTGATCAATCTGAAAAGGAATCTACGACTCTTTACCTCAATTATTTGAGTACTGCTACTGATAATGTATCGGTTACCTTTGAAGACGACGAAGTATTAATTACTGAAAGTGCATTTTCTATTGGCAATACAGTAATTCAGGAAAATACTGACTTTGCAAAATGCATTAGTAAAGACGCTAATTATATTGGATCAACCGCATCTATTACTGATGGTGTATATTTTGCAAAGGGATTCTTCATTCAAGTAAAATCTCAATCAATTATTCTTGATCAGTATAGCAACACACCTTCATATAAAGTTGGACTTCAGGTTTTAGAAGAGATCGCCGTACCAGAAGACGATACTTCACTTAATGATCCATCACAGGGATATTCTAACTATTCTGCTCCTGGAGCACATAGATTTAAGTTAACTGCAATTTTAACTAAAAAATCTATCGACGATAATTCAGTTACTGATTTTATTGAATTACTTAGAGTCAAAGAAGGAAAAGTTGTTGAAATTGCAAATGACTCTAAAGCACAACTTGCAAAATCATTTGATCAAACTTTTGCAAGAAGAACTTATGATGAATCTGGAGATTACGTTGTAAATGAATTTAAATTTACTCGTAATGAATGTTTAAATGATGGTGTTAATAATGGTGTCTTTACTATTAATAATGTAACTAGTCAAAAAGCAACTCCAAGTAAAGATCTTCTTACATTATCTTCTACCCCAGGAAAAGCATATGTTAGGGGATATGAAATTGATAAAATTGGAACAAGTTTTATTGATGTCAAAAAACCAAGAGAAACTGATAATAAAAATAATTTAACTATCAGAACTGATGGTAGAGGAGTAGAATTTAGAACAACAACAGATGTCCCTTATGCTAGAGTTTCTGCATCTTTTGGTCAAGTAGTAACTGTACATAACTCATCTGATGCTGTTATTGGTTATGCTATTTTCAAATCTTACGAAGAAGGTTCTACATACAATATTATCAGATTATCAAATATTAAATTTGTAACTTCTGGATCTACAATTATCGATATTGTTAAGATTCGTTTTGGAGGAACTATTAATTATGCATCTAATACATCTTCAGGTGGAACTTTAATTACGTTAACCGCAGTTGCTGGTCAAGCTAGATCTTATTTGTTTAAAGTATATCAATCAGTAGTTAAGTCAGTTACTGATACTAAAGTACAGAATGTAATTACTTACTATTCTGATACTGTTGGTGCTTCTAATACAATTACAATTAGTAATAGAAATTATTATTCTACAAATGCTGCTGATTATACTTTAAAAATTGATGGAGATCCAGCAGTAACAATTAGTACTGTTTTTATTGATGGTAGCAATACTCTTACTATTGCATTAAGTGGTACTGTTGCTCAAGGAACAAGTTATATCTTAATTGGTCCTGAAAAAATTGATAACCCCACATTAAAGTTAGCATCTCATCAAAAAATGAGAGTGGCTAAACTCCAAAATATTACTGGTAAGTACAATATTAATGATTCTAGATTGTATTTTGGTACAACTAGAGTATCAAAAATTCATGCAATTTATAATGTTCAAGGAGCATATTCAACTCCAGATGAAGTTCTTCCAAAAGT
>BB_Man_B_Liq_inBBDRAFT_1000064_pt1 | contig 16387 bp, 16 predicted proteins | sample BBManParaguerPR_4_FD_10244 | JGI IMG/M metagenome (IMG submission 10244) | reverse complement strand
CCCCCCAAGAGTTGGTCGTGACCGTCCTGTCCCGCCAGTGTGTCGTTGTCTGCGCCACCCGTTAGAACATCCGTCCCATCGCCGCCCAGCAATTCGTCGGATCCATCCCCGCCTGTCAGCGTATCATCGCCGCCGCCGCCAAAGATACGATCCATGGCATCGGATCCAGCGAAATCCTGATCCGTGTCATCACCGACACGCACATTTATCTGAAAAACATCATCAGGATCGACCGGTTCCAGGTGATCGGCAGGATCGCCCTCAGGATCATCCGCGATGGGTTGCGCATATTCGGGCATAATTGCCATGCCACCCAGCACCGTCAAACACATCATAGCCAACACAAACATGTTGCACCCCCTTTTATTCACCCATGACGAATGAACTGCGCGATCGGGGCAAAATCAATCTGTTTTGGGAAAGTGGGTTAACGATTGCTTTCGATTTGGGTGATGATTTGCACGGCCCAATCGCCCAGAATTGGAATAAATTCGATCTGAGCCAAAATCTGAACCGTGACATAGACCAGTATCGTCGCCCCCAAAACGGACCCCAGTCCAAAGGCCAAGCCGCGCAGAAAATTGACCCACATCATGCGCCATGGGTTGGCATAAATCTGCATCAATTTATGCTGGTTCAGCGCTTCAATGGCTTGGGCCAGTCGTTCGGTATCATTCATTTGAAAAATCCCATGGTTCCGGGTTTTGCGCATAGGCGATATAGAGGGGATGTTTGGGATGGCCTTGCGCCGTCAGGCCCAGATGCAGGACCGGTTTGCTTTGCTCGGCCAATAGCCGGCGCACCGCTGCCCCCCGATCAAGATGCGCCCCATGGCTGCCCCAAGCGGCCACAACATCATCGGCCCAATCGCAGGCCTGCAAAATGGCGTTATCGTTATGGGGGCCAATGGGGTCCGCAGCGGCGCGCATTTTTTTGGGATCGGTATCGCGCCATGCAAAAATATTGGTCACGCAAAACGCCCCATACCCCAAGGTGCGCGCGCGACGTTCGCAGCGTTCGACGGTGGGATCATTTTGCACCTCGGTCGCGGTCGAGGGATTCAACATAACAAATGTCACGCGTTTTCCGCAATCATCCCAAACGCGCGTCAGACTGTATCTGTAGTTTTCGCAGTCCGAATAAATGGCAACGGATGCAGCATCATTTTTTTGGTGATGTTTTGTGATCATGCGTTCCACCCGCCCCTGTCGTTTCCCTTGGTATAAAGGCAAATCTGTGATAGGGTAAGGGCATTATAAAAATGGATTAATAAAAATGTATTTCTTGTATATCTTTCCCGCCTTGGCGTTGGTTTTCCTATGCGTATTTGTTGCGATGATTGTCTTGTCTGATTGTTACGATGACCCAGATGAAAACAATTTTGATAATTCTTAGTGGCCTAGTTTGGCCTGCGCACAAAAACCCGCGAGGGATGTAATTCGCCTGATTTATAAGTGCCCACCGCAACGGCATGACCATCCAGCGATGCCCAACATTCGTCGCCATAGTCCACATCACTGGCGATCACCATGCCCGGGTTGCCGTTTTGCAACCGGCTCGCCCCTTGGGGGGTGCAGATCACCTCGGGCAGGTCGGCCAAGCCATCCTCAAGCGGCAACAGATGGGCATCGATATCGGTGGTTTTGGCTTGGGCATCTAGCGTTTCGATGCTGATCCCGTCTTGGGCATCAAAGGGGCCGGACCAGATGCGGCGCAATCGCAGCACATGGCCATAACAGCCCAGTGCTGCGCCCAAATCACGTGCGATAGATCGGACATAGCCCCCTTTGCCGCAGACCATTTCCAACACGACATGATCCGCATCGGGGCGATCGATCATGATCAGACTATCCACATATAAGGGTCGCGCCGCGATATCGACATCCTGACCATCGCGCGCCAATTTATAGGCCCGTTCGCCATTAATTTTCACGGCCGAAAACTGGGGCGGGATTTGTTCGATATCGCCCAGAAATTGGTTCAATGCCTCTTTTATCGCGGTATCGTCGGGGCGGGCATCGCTTCGGGCGATGACTTCGCCTTCGGCGTCATCTGTGTTTGTGGCCTGACCCAAACGAACGGTGAATTCATAGGCTTTCAGCGCGTCGGTGATATAGGGGATGGTTTTCGTGGCCTCGCCCAGCGCCACGGCCAATACGCCCGTGGCCTCGGGGTCCAGTGTGCCGGCATGGCCCGCCTTATTTGCGTCAAAGGCCCATTTGACTTTGTTCACAACGGCCGTAGATGTGATGCCTGCAGGTTTATCAACAACCAGCCAACCCGAAATATCGCGACCTTTTTTCTTGCGTGCCATGATGGTGCCCCTTTGGAAATTTGGCCTGCCCTAACGAATGGGGCGGCCTTGGTCAATTCCCCATGCGCGAAAACATGCGCCCATCGATGACGATTAACCCAAGGCCGATCAACAGCATGCCGATCACATGGCTGATATGCAGGGTTTCACCCAAAAACAAAACGCCCAACACAATGGCAGACACCGGGACCAAAAATGTGACCATCGAAATATTCGTGGCCCCCGCACGTTCCAACACCTTGAAATACAAAATATAGGCGCAGGCGGTGCAGATCACGGACAGCACACCCAATGCCCCCCAAACCGTGGCAGAGGGCATCGCCAAATCAAACGGACGATCCGACACAATCGCCACAGGCCACAGCATCAGCGAAGACATGGTGACCTGCCCCATGGCCACCTGAATGGGATCAATCCCCATCGTGCGAAACCGGCGACCAAAGACACTGGCAAACCCATAGGACAGGGCTGCGCACAAACTGAACATCTGGGCCCAAACACTGCTGCCAATCCCATCCAGGGCATCTGTACCAATCATCACGACCACGCCAAACAACCCAATTGCAACGCCCGCCAGGCGCAGCACGCTGAACCGTTCATCGGACAAAAACACACCCGCCACCAAAATGGTGAACAGGGGTGTGGTCGCATTCAGGATCGATGCCAACCCCGATGAAATGGATGTTTGCGCATGCACAATGAACGTAAAGGGAATGGCGTTATTCACAAACCCCATCACAGCAAAGGCCAACCAAACGGTGGGCGTCAGCCCGCGCAAACGCCCCGTGATGGCGGCAAACCCCCATAATGTCACGGCCGCCAAACTGACCCGCGCCGCGACCAAGGTCAGCGTGGGCAATTCCGTCAAAATCACAGCATTAAGGAAAAACGACCCGCCCCAGATCAACGACAGGCTTAGCAACATCACCCAATCAAACGACGACATGCGCATCGATGTACTCCTACTCTTGGGATGGTGTGTGCTGTATTTTGCAGGGCGTCACAACCCGTTTCATGTGCAAACGGGCGCCACATCAGCGCCCGTTTGTTCTTGTTTTATACTGACATGCAGATATATTTCATTTCCAGAAAATCTTCCATTCCGTGATGGCTGCCTTCGCGGCCTAGGCCGGATTGTTTGATACCGCCGAATGGGGCCACTTCGGTTGAAATGATCCCTGTGTTCACACCGACGATGCCGTATTCCAGCGCCTCAGCCACTTTGTACACGCGGCTTAGATCTTTGGCATAGAAATAGCTGGCCAGACCAAAAATCGTGTCGTTGGCCAATTCGATCACCTGATCCACATCATCGAATTTGAACAATGGCGCCAAGGGGCCAAAGGTTTCCTGGGTCGCGACCGCCATATCGCGGGTGGCCCCTGTCACGATGGTGGGGGGCAGGAAATGACCCGCACCCTGATAGCTGTCGCCACCATAGATGACGTTTGCGCCCTTGGCGGTGGCGTCTGCGATGTGTTCTTGGACCTTGGCAATTGCTTTGTCGCTGATCAATGGGCCCAGATGTGTACCATCGGCCAGACCATCGCCCATTTTCAATTTCGCCACCGCGGCCGACAGTTTTTCAGCGAATGCATCATAGACACCCGCCTGCACATAAATGCGGTTGGCACAGACACAGGTTTGACCATTGTTGCGGAATTTGCACATAATCGCGCCTTCGACGGCGGCATCCAGATCCGCGTCATCGAACACGATAAAGGGGGCATTGCCGCCCAATTCCATCGAACATTTCATTACCTGATCCGATGCCTGACGCAGCAAGGTGCGCCCCACCTCGGTTGATCCGGTAAAGGTCAGTTTGCGCACAATCGGGTTTTCACAGAATTCTTTGCCCACCTCGGACGCGTGGCTGGACGGGATGATGGACAACACCCCCGCAGGAATTCCCGCGCGTTCTGCCAAGACGCCCAACACCAAGGCAGACAATGGCGTTTCTGTTGCAGGACGCGCAACGAATGCGCAGCCTGCGGCCAAGGCTGGGCCCGCCTTGCGTGTAATCATGGCATTGGGGAAATTCCATGGTGTGATGGATCCCACAACACCGATGGGTTGTTTGATCACGGTGATACGTTTGTCCGCTTGGTGGCCCGGAATGGTTTCGCCATAGACGCGCTTGGCCTCTTCTGCGAAAAACTCGATGAACGATGCACCATAGGCGATTTCGCCCTTGGCCTCGGCCAATGGTTTGCCCTGTTCGGCGGTCAGGATCGTTGCCAAATCGTCCGTATTTGCCACCATCAGATCAAACCAACGGCGCAGGATCACACTGCGTTCTTTGGCGGTGCGGGCGGCCCATTCTTTCTGGGCGATTCGTGCTTGGGCGATGGCTTGGGCTGTTTGGGCGCGGGAAAAATTGGCCACCTGCGCGATGACGTCACCACGTGCGGGGTTGATCACATCGAATGTGTCACCATTGTCCCCATCGGTCCAAACGCCCGCCAGATACCCTTGGGTGACCAGCAAACTTGGATCTTTTAGCAGCGATTTCAGGTTGGTTACATCTGTTGTCATTCGAACCTCCGATAGATATGTTGTGCATAGGCAAAGCAAGTTAAAACAGGTTTGTCCAGTCCTGAAATGGGGAATACCATGACAATTGATTTTGATGATCGTTACGCCAATGCCGCCTATATCCAGAATGCGGATGCGTTTATAACCAGATGGACGCAATCCGCCGCTGAATTCCGCAATGCCGCATTGGCGCGGGGGCAGGCGGAATTGGATGTGCCCTATGGTGCGTCAGATCGGCAATGCTATGACCTGTTTGAACCTGAACACCCGGCCCGCGGCACGATGATTTTCGTGCATGGCGGATATTGGCTGCGATTTGACAAATCCTTCTGGTCGCATCTGGCCCAAGGCGCGTTGGATCGTGGATGGCGGGTGGTGATGCCATCTTATGACCTGTGTCCCACTGTATCAATCGCTGGGATCACCCAACAGATTTCCGGGCTGACCCAACAGATTGCCACACGGTTTTCCGGGCCGCTGTCGCTGACAGGCCATTCCGCAGGTGGGCATTTAGTGGCGCGCATGGGGCAGGTCCTGCCTGCCGAGATGACGGCGCGTATTGCCCATATCGTTCCCATTTCCCCCGTCGGTGATTTGCGCGAATTGATCCATACGAAAATGAATGATGATTTCGCCCTAACCCCCGATACCGCCGCATTGGAAAGCCCCCTGTTGCACCCCGCACCATCTGTGCCGGTCACCGTGCTGGTGGGCGGCGATGAACGACCCGTATTTTTGGAACAGGCCCGCGCCTTTGGCCCCCAATGGGGCGCGCAGGTGATGATCGCCGATCAGCGGCACCATTTTGATGTGATTGACGCGCTGCGCGATGCGAACAGTGATGTGGTCACTTTGCTGACGCAGGCCGAATAAGGACACATTTTTCTTGGGTTCGATGGCCCTTGGGGTTAGACTGCGCCTATTGTTAATAACTTTGGGCGCACCTTGGTGTGCGAATATTTATGATCCAGTCGCGTCGATTTCTTGCAGCTGTGTGCTGTGTTTATGTCAGTTTATCAACACCAACCTTGGCCGCTGGGTTTGATTGCAGCCGTGCGGCAACCCCGTCTGAAATCACGATTTGCGCAGATCGGGATCTGGGCATGTTGGATATCGCGCTGAACACGCTTTGGGCGGCGGCCCCGAAATCCCGCCAAGACCGCGCCGATCAGATTGCTTGGCTGCGCGATCGCAATGCCTGTTTATCGGACCGGGTCTGCTTGGTGCAGTCCTATAAAAATCGGCTTGCGATGTCATTCTTTGCATTGGGGGATGTTGATGTGATCGATCTGTTTGACGTTGGTCAGAACAGATCCGTTCCGGTTTTGGTATCGCGCGCGCCCTTTGGTGCCTATAACGGGCTGACCACAATTTATCATGTGACGGATGCCGATCTGGTGCCTGTGCCATGGATCATTCCGCTGTTTGACGAAACCGTTCAGACCTGTGGCGGGGATTTTTTGGACAATACGACCGTTAAAATGACACAGGCCGGTGATGTGAATGGTTTTGCGGTCTTCAAATTTGAAATGGATAATGACGAATTGATCGCCGATGGCGAATTGGCCGTCTATCGAAAATGGGTGGGCCATGGGGACCAATCAGAACGGGTGATTTACCGCCTAATGGATGGGGCGTTTCGCCCGAACCGCGCCTTGGTCGATAATTGCGCGGATCAGCAGGCGGACTATGTGACCGTATTTTTTGACTGATGCAGCCTATACGCCCCGACCGGATTGCCCCATTGATGGCGTCAGGATATGGCGCAGCAATGCCACCGGATGCGCCCGCAGGCTAAGACGTAGGGACGTGTAATCATTGACAACATTTTCCCCCAATGTCGCCTGGGGCAAATTGGGCAGGGTTTCGCGGATCACCTCGCCCTCTAGGTCATGGGCGAACAGGGGCAATGCATCGGATTTCGGGATGGCATGGGTGTCCCACAATGCCTGTCGCCTGTGGATCCCGAGACTGGCAAAGGCATCTGCATTGACCAAATCCACCAAAACAGCCGGTGCCAATCCCGCACGGCGCCACACGTCTTGGACGGATTGATACCCATTGCCGCGTGCGGCGGTGATCCATTGCGCGTCCTCTTGGTGCAGGCCCTTGATCTGGCGAAATCCCAACCGCAGGGCCAGCCCCCCGCGCCCATCAGGTTCCAACGTATTGTCCCAATAGCTGGCGTTGATGCACACGGGGCGCACAACAACCCCATGTTCGCGGGCATCGCGCACAATTTGGGCAGGGGCATAAAACCCCATTGGCTGGGAATTTAACAAAGCACAGGCAAAAATCGCAGGATGATGACATTTGATCCACGCACTGGCATAGACCAGCAGCGCAAAACTGGCCGCATGGCTTTCAGGAAAGCCATAGGATCCGAACCCTTCGATCTGGGAAAAACAGCGTTCGGCAAAATCGCGATCATAACCATTGGCCAGCATACCGCGAATAAACCGATCCTGAAATTCGCTGACATTGCCATGTTTTTTGAACGTGGCCAGCGACCGGCGCAAACGGTCCGCTTCGTCCGGGGAAAACCCCGCACCAATGATGGCAATTTGCATGGCCTGTTCCTGAAACAAAGGCACGCCCAGCGTTTTACCCAACACCTGCCCCAAGGCATCTGAGGGGAATGTCACGGGCTCTTCTCCGTTTCGGCGGCGGATATAGGGATGGACCATATCGCCCTGAATGGGACCGGGGCGGATAATGGCCACCTCGATCACCAGATCATAAAAACAACGTGGTTTCATGCGCGGCAGAAAATTCATCTGCGCGCGGCTTTCGACTTGGAACACGCCGATACTGTCGGCGCGGCACAACATATCGTAAACGCACGGATCCTCGGGCGGTAGGGTCGCAAGGTCGAAATCCTGCCCCACATGTTGGCGCATCAAATCAAAGGATCGGCGCAGGCACGACAACATACCCAGCGACAAAACATCCACCTTAAGAATGCCCAGCGCGTCTATGTCATCTTTGTCCCAACAAATGACGGTGCGGTCCTCCATCGTGGCGTTTTCGATGGGGACCAATTCGTCCAACCGACCTTGGGTGATGATAAAACCACCCACATGCTGGCTAAGATGGCGGGGAAAGCCGATGATGTCATAGACCAGCTGGATCGTCAGGCGCAGATGGGGGTCATCGGGGTTTAACCCAATTTCGCGCAAACGGTGCGGTTCAATCCCCTTGGCGCTGAAAAATCCCCACAACTGCGATGACAGGGCGCTGACCGTATCGGGCGATAACCCCATGGCACTGCCCACTTCGCGAATGGCGCGTTTGCCACGGTAATGGATCACCGTCGCACATAGGCCCGCGCGGTGACGGCCGTATTTTTCGTAAATATGCTGGATCACCTCTTCGCGGCGTTCATGTTCGAAATCCACGTCAATATCGGGGGGTTCATCGCGGGCCTCGGACACAAAGCGTTCAAACACCATCGTCCCGATTTCGGGGCTGACCGATGTGACCCCCAGACAGTAACAAACCACCGAATTGGCCGCCGATCCCCGCCCCTGACACAGGATGCCACGATCACGGGCAAAAGCCACAATATCGCGCACAGTCAGAAAATAGGGATCATACCCCAATTTCGCGATCAAGGTCAGTTCATGGTCCAACATACCCCGCACCCGATCTGGTGCCCCCGCGGGATAGCGCCATGCCAACCCGTCATAGGCCAGCCGTCGCAACCGATCTGCCGGGCTTTCGCCTTGGGCGATTTCGGACGGATATTCATAGCGCAGCTGATCCAATGAAAATTCCAAATGCTGCAAAATATCGCGGGCCGCGCGAATGGCCTGGGGATAGGCGCGAAATATGGCCTGCATTTCATCGGGCCCCCGCAGCCGCTGTTCCCCGTTGGCCAGTGCAGCGCGCCCCAATTGGGCCACAGGCACCCCCAGCCGAATGGCCGTTAACACATCTGCCAATCTGCGCCGTTTTCCGTGATGCATCATGGGCGCAGCGCTGGCGATCAAAGGGCACCCCAACCGCTGCGCCACATCCGCCACACGCGAAAACCGAGCGTCATCTTGCCCATCATAGCGGGGGGACAAAACACCATAGACGTGGTTTGGACAACGCAATATCAACGCACGCACCATACCCCACCACTGATCCGTGGGCTGGTCAGGCACATGAACCAACCAAAAGAGCCCCCCGCAGGACCCCATTATATCTGCAGCACCAAGGTCGCAGTGCCCCTTAGCCGCCCGTTGCCGCCCCACAGATAACACACGACACAGCCGCCCCCACCCCACACGGGTGGCCGCCAATGCCGTCACATCCAAGCCATCGTGCGTGACCAACCGTGCCGCAGGGATCAGGCGTGGAACATTACAGATATCTGCCGAAGGGGGCCGTGGAATATGATCGGGACAGGGCGGACCAACATCGGCGGCCTGCTGGCGTTCACGGACCAATCGGGCCACGCGGGTACATTCGCTGTGCGCGCGCACGATGCCCGCAACAGAATTGACATCCGCAATCGCCACCGCAGGCACACCCAACATCGCCGCCCGCGCAATATATTCCTGCGGATGCGAGGCCCCCGTAAGAAAGGTAAAATTTGAGGTGACTGACAGCTCTGGAATCATTTCGACATTTTGTTCACTTTTTGTTCCATTATCAATCCATACCTTTGGATTAAAAACCATACAAAATCGCCACGGCATTCCTTGAGTTTGCCACATTTAATTCCTAAGCTTTTATCAGCTTAACGAGGAGACAGGATATGTTTCGACGCAAATTTATAGTTGCAGCAGCTTCTATGGCCATTTTAGCCGGCTGTGCCAGCACTTGGAGCACAAATTACGGCGGCCTGAATGCGAGCGATACAAATAATTGGAGAATTGGAAATATTACCGTAAACGTTCCAGACACATTGGCCGTGAACGAAGAAGATTCATACAGCCCAGAGGGTGACATTGTTTGGCGCGGCGAACCTGCCGGCGACCGTCGTGCCCAAGTGCGCAACATTTTTGAAGATTCAATCAAACGCGGCACACGCGGCATGCGTGGCGGGCAGAGCGTGAACTTGACCGTGGACGTCAAGCAGTTCCACGGAATTTCAGATCGTGCACGCACCAAACTGTCGGTTTCTGGAGTGCACAACATCACGTTTGACGTAACGGTCACAAACCGCAGCGGCGAAGTGATCGCCCAAGAAGCGGGTGTGAAAGCGGACTTGATTGCCTATTCAGGTCAGGACGCCGTCAACGCCGAGGCCCAGGGTCAGACCCAGCGCGTGCGCATCGTCAACCACCTCAGCGGCGTCTTCGCCAACTGGTTTGGACGCGGCACAGACATGCGTCAGACATTTTCACGCATCGGTCGCTGATACGGCAAAACCCAATTCAGGGCGCGCACAATCTGCGCCCTGCCCAAGACAGAGCGCAGATAGATTTCAGCCGAAATTTATCTGCGTTTTTTATGGCGTCTACCGAAAACCGGGCACCGTTACACTGCGCGAATGCGTTTGCGATCAAACACCCGCAGCACAGTTTTCAGATCATGGCCCCGTTTCAGGATCTGGCCATCCATCCCGATCACACAATATTCGCCCTGACGGTTTCGCAATTTGGGATGTTTTTCAATCCGATACAGCGGATTTTCGGCCGTCCGCCGAAACACCGAAAACACGGCGCAGTCCTTAAGCGTGGAAATCCCGTAATCGCGCCATTCACCCATCGCCACCATCTGCCCATAGAGCGATAATATCACCGCCAATTCGCGACGGTGGAACATCACCACATCGGACTGTGGCACTGGGGGCATGGGTGTGTAATTGTTCATATCCTAACAGTTGCGGTTTCGCGGCATGAAATCAAGACGTTTCCAATAAAAAACGCCCCGAACCTGTCGGGGCGTTTTCTGAAACGGATCGGATCAATCCAGATTTTCTGGCAAAATCAGGTTCAAAATGATCGCCAAGGCCGCCGCAGGCAACAGACCTGATGTCATCAGGATTTTCGCAGTTCCTGGCAAGTGCTGCAGCGCGGATGGTTCCAACTGCAACCCCAAACCGATGGACAGTGAAATGGCAAAGATCACCATATTACGACGTGTCCAGTTGACGTCCGACAGCATGTTCACGCCTGACGCACAGACCATACCGAACATCACAATAACACCACCGCCCAATACGTTAATCGGAACGGTATTGATGATTGCGCCCACTTTGGGAATGAACCCACAGATAATCAGGAACAGCGCACCAATGGTCACAACGTGGCGCGACATAACGCCGGTCATCGCGACCAAGCCTACGTTTTGGCTGAACGACGTGTTTGGCAGACCGCCGAACAGGCCCCCAATCGCGGTCCCCAGACCGTCTGCGAATGTTGCACCTGATACCTCTTTGTCTGTGGCTTCGCGACCAGCGCCACCTTTGGTGATGCCGGATACGTCGCCTACGGTTTCAATGGCTGAAATGACGGCCATGAAACACATGCCAATCACAATGGCCCAATTCAGTTCAAACCCGTATTTGAACGGCATTGGCGCATTGAACATCGCGGCACGCCCCACATTGCCAAAGTTGACCTGACCCATCGCCATGGCAACCAAGTAACCCGCAATAATACCGATCAAAACGGCCGCCGTGGACATAAACCCGCGGGTAAAGAATTTGATCGCCAATGTGACAAAAATCACCACCAGCGCGGGGGCCCACATTGCCATGCTGCCAAAGGCAGGTTTGCCCATCAACGGCACACCGCCTGCGGCGTATTGAATGCCCACTTTGACCAAGGCCAGACCGATCATCAAAACGATCAACCCAGTGACCAAGGGCGGTAAAGCGTAGCGGATGCGCCCGACGACAAAGCCAAGCATAAAGTGGAAAATACCCCCCAAAACAACGCCCGTCATCAGACCCGCCAATCCAGCGGTGCCCAATCCTGCAACCGCAGGGATCATCACCGGAATAAAGGCAAAGGATGTGCCCTGCACGATGGGCAACCGCGCCCCCACTGGTCCCAGACCAATGGTTTGAAACAATGTTGCAACGCCGGCAAACAGCATCGACATTTGGATCATATAGGTCATATCAGGGAACCCCAACGCGCCTTGATCCGATCCAAACCCAATGCCTGCTGCACCCGCAACGATGATTGCAGGTGTCACGTTCGATACAAACATTGCCAGAACGTGTTGGATGCCCAGCGGCACCGCTTTGCCCAAGGGGGGCGTGTAATTAGGATCGCGCAGCTGTTCTGCGGTCCCGATTGATGTGTCAGCCATTTTCTCTCTCCCTATTGACTGGTGCGACCTCTGACGGGCCGCTATGAATTAGCTTGCCACCACAACATGTGGTTGGTCAAAATAAAACTCCTCTAGATTTGCGCCCTCTCCGATGCGGTCGATCACGGCGAACAGCCCTGGTTCGTGCAGAGGCGTCAAAACACCGTGCCATGTGCCGCGGTGAAAATTGATCGCCTGTCCCGCTTGGGTCAGGAACGCACGTGGGTGTGCAGGCCTGCCGTTATAGTCGGCCGCCACGATCACCAAAAACGGCACATGCGCCATGGGGACAAAACATTGCGATCCCTCAGGATGACGTTCGACCAGATCCAGATGATACGGCAATTCCCGCACCTGAGCGTGAAACAGGCTGACGCCCGCACGCCCATCCACAAAATCCAGACGTGCGCGGTCGTGGTATCGGCCACACAGGCCCTGGTTGATAATTTTATCGGGATCGCCCGATACATCCAACACATCGCCAAAGGGGGCGAATTGATCGGCGTCCATCGGTTCGATCACGATTGTCCGCGTCATGGCAGAATATCCATCAACCGAAATTCCGCAATCCGTTCGACCTGCTTGCAGGCTTGGGCAAATTCGGTGTCCGTATCGTTGCCAATCCGCTGTTCAAAAGCCGCCATAATCGACGCTTTGTCATGGTCGCGCACCGCAATGATGAACGGAAACCCATGTTTGCCGACATATTCGGTGTTCAACCGCGTGAATGTTTCGCGTTCCTGATCGGTCAAGGCATCCAATCCGGCCGAAGCCTGTTCCGATGTGGATTCCGCCGTTAACCGTTTCGCCGCCGCCAGTTTGCCCGCCAAATCAGGGTGTGCGGTCAAAACGCCCAACCGTTGATCATAGCTGGCCGACCGAAACACACGGCACAGCGCATTGTGCAATCCAATCGCGCGATCATGCGCTGGCCCCAATTCCAGATCAAAGGCCGCATTCGCAATCCAAGGGGAATGTTCAAAAATCCCGCCATAGAGCTGCACAAACCGATCGCGATCCATCTGAGAGGGGCGTTCATAATGCACGGGCGGATGGGTCGCAGCCCAGTGATGCGCAATATCAATGCGGCGCGCAAACCACACATCCGCATGGGATTTTGCATATTCCATGAACCGACGCAGGGCCGCCACGCGACCCGGACGCCCGATCAAACGGCAATGCAACCCGATCGACATCATTTTGGCCGAACCGGCCTGACCTTCGGCATATAACGTGTCAAAGGAATCCTTGAGGTAATTAAAAAACTGATCGCCCGCATTGAACCCCTGCGGCGTGGCAAAGCGCATGTCATTGGCATCCAGCGTATAGGGAATGATCAACTGATCGCGCCCCTCGACCGACATCCAATAGGGCAAGTCATCATCATAGGTGTCGGAAATATAATCAAACCCGCCCTCTTGTGCGACCAGGGGGACCGTATTGACCGAACACCGCCCTGTATACCATCCGCGTGGACGTTCACCGGTAACTTCGGTATGTAACCGGACCGCCTCGGCGATTTGGGCGCGTTCTGTGTCTGGGTCCATGTCCTTGTGTTCGACCCATTTCAACCCGTGGCTGGCAATTTCCCAACCCGCCGATTGCATCGCACGCACCTGTTCGGGGCTGCGGGCCAAAGCGGTGGCAACACCATAGACAGTTGCAGGAATATCCAATTCAGTGAACAACCGATGCAACCGCCAAAACCCGGCACGCGCACCGTATTCATAAATACTCTCCATGTTCCAATGGCGCTGAGCTGGCCACTGCGCGGCGCCGACGATTTCGGACAGAAATGCCTCGGATGCGGCGTCGCCATGCAAAACACAGTTTTCGCCGCCCTCTTCGTAATTTACCACAAATTGAACCGCGATCTTGGCCCCGTTCGGCCAGTTCGCATCAGGTGCCTTGGGTCCATAACCGGACATATTTCGGACATAGCGCATTTTCTGCCCCCATAACGTTCACTACCTTGTAATCCAAGTAAGCTGCATTCAGTTTCAAATTATTTTTGAAACAGTTACACAGATGATATGACGTTACCAAGCCCCTGTTTTGGTGCATCATATACAGAACCCGACAGAAAGGACGATCATGGCCGGATATCTAACAACCCACGTCTTGGACACCGCCCGCGGCTGCCCCGCGCAGGGATTGAAAATTGATCTCTACCGTTTGAACGGTGCAGATCGGCAGTTTATCCGGACGCTGACCACAAATGACGACGGACGCACAGACAGCCACATTTTGCCAGCCGATGAATTCGAAATCGGCACCTATGAATTGGTGTTCCATGCCGGCGATTATTTGGATGCAACAGGGGTTGCCCCGGAAACGCCCCGATTTGTTGATCAGGTGCCCATCCGTTTCGGGATGAGCGTGGCAGACCATTACCACGTCCCGCTGCTGCTGTCGCCCTTTGGGTATTCAACCTATCGCGGCAGCTAGACCACCCGTGATTTTGCCCCCAACCGCTGCCCAATCGACACCGCCATGAATTCAATAAACAGGCGTGATTTCGGATCCTGTTTGCGGCGGTGGGGGTACAGACAGCCCAGTTGAACATCTGTCGGTTTGATGTCTGGCAAAACAGGCACCAATTCGCCCGCACGCAAATGATCCACAACATCGAAATAGGGTTTCATGACAATCCCATGACCATCCAGCGCCCAAGTGGTCAAAACATCGCCATCATCTGATTCAAAGGGTCCCGTGACGGGGTATTTGCGAACCCCTGCCTCGGTTTGCAAGGGCCATTGAAATTCCTGCGCGCCAGGGAAACGTAGGTTCAGGCAATCATGGGTGCCATCGGTCAATTCATCGGGCGATTTCGGAACACCGCGTTTCGACAAATATTTGGGCGATGCGCACAACAGCCGCGGACAATCCGCGAATTTACGCAGCTTTAGCGTCGAATCTTCGGGGTTGCCCAGGAAAAAGGCGATGTCCAACCCTTCGGCGGTCAGGTCCACTTTGCGATCTGACAGGCGCAGGCGGACGTCGATCAGGGGATAGGCCTCTTTGAATTGGGGCACAGCCGGGGCCACAAACCTGCGCCCGATCCCCAAAGGGGCCGCCACATAAATCGACCCACGGGGGGATTGTGTGATGTCTTGGACGGCGGCTTCGGCCTCTTCTATCGTTTCCAAAACACGCACCGCGCCTGGATAAAACAATTTGCCCTGTTCGGTGGGTGTCAGTTGTCGGGTGGTCCGCTGGAACAATCGCACGCCCAAATGATCCTCAAGCTGGGAAATTCGTGCAGACGCCACCGCAGGCGAAATCCGCTGATCGCGTGCGGCCGCAGACATATTGCCCAGTTCATAGACCCGAACAAATGTTTTGACATTGTCGATATAGGACATTTTACATCATTGCTTGAAAATCTTGGCCATTTTTCCATTTTGCCAAAAAATCCGTCCGTGTAAAGCCCCAAGGCCCATCACGGGACCCAGACGTTAAAGGGCATACTGTTATCGGGATCCTCGGGGGCATCGGTGGCCGTTAGGCAATACCATAGGTATTCGGCAATTGTCGTGGGCCAGCCTAGGACCGTCAGACACAGCAATAAAAACCCCTCGATCGTATCGGCGGTGATGCGGTCCCCCAAAAATCGCGCCCATTTTTTGGCTTGGCGTTGCAAATCATGCAGCACGCGCAGGGGCAAATGCAGTCCGGCCAAAAATATGCGCTGTTCCGCGGGGTCCATGTTGCGCAATTTATGGGCCAAGTCGGCCAACCGCTGACCCACATCGCGCGACCGCAGCGCGGCAGCGGTTTGTTGCGACATCAAATTGGGAAACCCGGGGATCATGGCTGCGTTGATGGCCAGCAAAACAGACAGATCACGGGCTGTGATCGGGGCAGATGCGGGGGGCAATGGCGTGGCTTGGGCGGTGCTTGTTTGTGAAATGTTGGTTTGGGCACCCTCGCCAATGTCGGCCAGTGGGGCAATGGGGGCAGGTATCGCCATATCACCGCGCAGCGCTATTGGCATAGGCCATTGAACAGGCAATTGCGTGGGCAAGGGCGTGCCGACAGGGTTTGACGGGGCAATGGTCGCCAAATCAAAACTGCGCAGTACCAAATTTGGCGGCACAGCGGCCCGCCATGTTACATCGCGCAGCATTGGCATCACCGACGATCCATCCATGGCCCGCCCCGGCACACCGGCTGATGTTGTGCTGATATCGCGCAGGGCCGCGGGAATATCAGCCAGCATCGACGGCCCCATCCGGTGGACCTGCGCCACCGTTTGCACAGCATCACCCAAATGTGACG
>BB_Man_B_Liq_inBBDRAFT_1000061_pt1 | contig 16546 bp, 20 predicted proteins | sample BBManParaguerPR_4_FD_10244 | JGI IMG/M metagenome (IMG submission 10244) | reverse complement strand
GTGGAGCACCTGGTGATATGGATTTATCTGGTGATCCTGCTGCTGATGCAATCACTGGTGGATCTTTAGCTGGTGGAAGTGTTGGTGGTGCTGGTGGTGCTGCTGGTGGACCAAGCACCAAACCTATGTGATAAATAATAATATAAAGTAGGAGCATAAATGGCACTTAGATCAGTTGGCAGTGGCGCTGACCAGATAGCAACTGGAGCTACTGGTGGAAGACCCACTGGAATTCCAGAAAAGGGTCACATAAGATATAATACTAAGAATGGACACTTTGAGGGTTATTCACCTAAGGATCAAAAGTGGAGACTCTTGGATTATGTTCCAGAACCTGAAACTTTAGATGATTATATTGTGGATTCAAACAGGACTGAGTCAGCTGGTCTTATAATTTGCCAGAATTTTATCTCTAAAGGAGGCACAACCTTAACTGTTGGTACTCAGAATTTGGTTATCTATTGTTTTGGTGATGCAACTATAAGTGGCACCATTAATGCAAACTCTAAGGGTGCTCTTGGTGCGTCCTCAGCATCAAGTGAAGTTATCAATAACTCAAGTGGTTTGGGACAAGGGGGATCTGGTGGATTTACAGCATCCAATTCCTATGCTGCTGTCTTAAACCTTACTGGATCTGGAGGAGGAAGATCTGGTGGTGCGAATGTTAGAGCTGGTGCTGGTGGTGCTGGTGGTGGAGGAATTGCCATTAAAGCAGTTGGAAATATTGAAAACAAAGGAAACATAAGTGCCAATGGTGCATCAGGAGGATCTGCATCTGGTAGTGGTACTGTTGGTGGATCTGGTGGAGGTTCTGGTGGAGTTGTAGTTCTTGATGCTGGTGGTGACTGCACCAATACTGGGCAGATAAATGTTAGAGGTGGTAACGGCGGTGCTGGGAAATCTGGTAACGGCGGTGGAGGAGGTGGAGGAGGAATTGTTATCCTCCAAGCAGCTGGCAAATCAAGACAAAATGGAACTGTGAATAGACAAGGTGGATCTGGAAGTTATACAAGTGGTGGTCACACTGGAGCTGCTGGTGGAAGTTGTGGAGGCAAAGGTGGTACACAGAAGCAAAGTGGTGGCATGGGAGTGTTTTCAAAATTTGGAAGTCCATTTAGCATCTAATAACAATGATTAATTTTACACACGGCGCAGTTATTGTCACAATTGAACCTGATGATTCGGAGAGTTATCTAGTTATTTGTGAGGTTCCAAACGACACAATTACACCAGCTGAGGTTGCTGAGTCTTGTAATGTCACTGACCCAAATAAATTTGCTTATTTGTCCTTAGAAGACTGGTCCTTGGAACACTTTCTTTATGAAGAGGGATTTACACTCTCTCCTACAGGTGATGTTTCATATGATATGGATAAAGCCAAAGCACAGGCAAAGAGACTTATCTTACGTGAGCTTGATATCAATGGTCCTTCACTTGTACCTGGTAGATTCCCAAGACTTCTGATGATCCTACAGGCGTCACTCGCACCTGAGGATCGTAATGCAGATTTTGTGAATCAATTTAATACATTGAAATCTGAATTTGATACAACACAAAGCACTATTTCACAGGCATTAAATGCAACTAATCCCTCAGAATTAGTTGCAGTTTTTGATCCAAGAAACGTCACTCCATTCCCTCAATAACATGGCATTAAGATCTGTAGGCTCAGGAGCTGAGCAAATTGCAACTGGTGGAAGAGGCAATAGGCCAATTGATATTGATACATTAAAGGGCTACATTCGTTACACAACACAGGAACAACACTTTGATGGTTGGTCTCCTTACCATCAACTTTGGAAACTTATCAGATATGTTCCTGATGCGGAAAACTTGAATGATTTGATTGTGACTTCATCATATGATAGGTATAATGATGGAGTTTATATCTGTCAGGATTTTAAGATTAACAGTGGTGTGACAATGAATTTTGACACACAAGGTGTGGTTGTGGTAGCACTTGGAGATGTTGTAATTGATGGAAGCATAAGAGCAGATGGCAAAGGACCCATTGGAGCAGGTACTGCTAGTAGTAAAAAGGTTGACCAAACATCAGGTCAAGGTCAAGGAGGTGGTGGAGGAATATCTTCATCAAACGCATATTCGGCTATGGCGTCACTAACAGGATCAGGAGGATCACGTGGAGGTGGTGTGAATGCAAAAGCATCGGCAGGAGGTGCTGGGGGTGGCTGCATTGCTATAAAAAGTTATGGAAACATAACATTAAATAACACAGCCAGATTAATTTCCAATGGTTCAAGTGGAGGTAGTGGGAGTTATACATCTGGTGAAAGCAGTAATTATGGGTGTGGTGGATCTGGTGGTGGATCTGGCGGAGTAATTATTCTTGATGCTGCTGGAGATATTTGGATTAAACCTTCTGCTATAATTAATGCTGTAGGTGGAAATGGAGGATCAGGTCGTAATGCAGGATCTGGTGGTAGTGCCAGTGGAGGCGGCGGAGGAGGAGGCGGAGATATAGTTATTCAAGCTGGTGGTAAACGTAAAATTGAAAACATCCCCCAAGCTCCAGGAGGACGTCCAGGCACCAGTACTGGATCAACTAATAAAGGAGGAGCTGGTGGAAGTTGTGCTGGTAGAGGCGGTGGTAGTAATGGATATGGTGGTGAAGGTAGAGTTCGTAATTTTGGTAGTCCTTTCTCAATCTAACCATGGAATATTGCATCTATAACTTACCAATCCAGCAACACATTCTTGCTGAACTAAATGAGGCTTACCCAACACCATTGGATGTTGCTACATTCAATGAGAGTGATGATTATGCTGGAATTTTTGAGGCAGACTGGAGTCAAAACCATAGAGACTTTTATATGGCTTTTGAACTTAATAATGGAGTGGTGGAGTTTAATCTTGATAAAGCAAAAGATATTTCAAGGGATATGTTATACACATATTTCTCATTAAATGCACCAGAAGATCCTTTAAACCTTCCAGAATTTTTGTTATTGATTCAGGCTTACTTGGATCCAGAAGATAGAGATCCAGATTTCCAAGCGAGGTTTGATACCCTAAAAACTTATTTTGATGAGATTGAATTGCAAGTTAATCAAATCTATGCAGCAACTAATGTTGATGAATTAAGAGCAGCTTTTGATCCAACGGTTTATGAAGGGGTTGAAATTCCTGATGATTTTGATACTTCTGTGTAATTAGGAAACATAAATAAGTTATATTATACAGAAAATTATGACAAGAGTAGCAGAATTAATTGATTTAATTGTTCAGGGTAAAAACGCTGAAGCATCTGATGTTCTCAATTCAGAATTGCTCCAGCGTTCTTATCAATCAATTGCTGACATCAAACCTCAAGTTGCTGCGGATTACTTCGCTCCAGTTGTGGATTTTGGTGGTGAAACTGAGACTACTGATGTTGAAGAATCAGAACCAATTGAGGAACCAAACGAATGAAACTTATTAGAGAAGAAGTAGAAGCCATTGAAGTTCTCACTGAAGAGAAGAATGGCAAGAAGCATTTTTACATCCAGGGACCATTCCTCCAGGGTGATATTAAAAATCGTAATGGACGTATCTATGAGTCTAACATTCTTGCTAAAGAAGTGGACAGATACAATGATCAATACATTTCAAAAAATCGTGCAATGGGTGAACTTGGACACCCAGATGGACCCACTGTAAACTTAGACAGAGTTTCTCATAAGATTACCTCTCTCAAGCAAGAGGGTTCTAACTTTATTGGTAAAGCAAAAATCCTGGAAACTCCCATGGGGAGAATTGCAGGAGCACTTCTGAATGATGGTGTTACACTTGGTGTTTCATCTCGTGGCATGGGTTCTCTTGTAAATAAAAACGGAGTTAATTATGTTGGTGAAGACTTCATGTTGGCTACTGCTGCTGACATTGTTGCAGACCCCTCTGCTCCAGATGCTTTCGTTCAAGGCATTATGGAAGGAGTAGAATGGTATTATGATACTGATGGAATGCTGAAGCGTTCTGAAATTGCTCGACAGCAAATTGAACAAGCTTGCGTTTCAAGAGAATTCAATGAGGAAAAGACTCTTCAGATCTTTGAGAATTATCTCAACAGCATCTGAGTTTTCCGTAAAAAATAACCTCTGAAACTCAATAACCAATAAATAACTCAGATAAATAATTGAAATCAAAAAGTTTTTAAAAAATGGCTCAATCACGTACCGCAGCAAATGCCAAGGCGGCACCTGCTGATGGGATGCAAGAATTAGTATCCCCATCACTGGTCCCTGGTCAATCTAAAAACGATCTTGGTGGTCCTACTCAGGAGAATGAAAGATCTACTGATAACTCCACCAAGCTGGACCCCTTCAAGGGTGCTCCTGGTAGTGTCACTTCTTCCCCTGAGGGTAAGATTGGCTCTGAAGTTATCCCAGGTAATGCAAAGCATGATGGAACTAAAGGTCGTTCTAATGAAGGTCCTGACACTTCCATTGGTCCTGATGTCGTCCCTGGTGAGCAGGCTAAGCCCTCCAGCAACACTCAGTTCCCTAAGGCATATGAGCACGCTGAAGTGGATGAAACTGCTGGTGAGGCACTGAATGAGTTGGCTGATGATAATGGTGCTTCTGATGACTTTAAAACTAAAGCCAGAATCATCTTTGAAAGTGCACTCAATCAAAAACTCCAACTGGAAGTAACCAGATTGGAAGAATCTTTCTCTAAGAGGTTTGAAGAGGAAATCACAGAGATCGCCGAGAAGGTGGAATCTTTCCTCAACTACACCTCCCAACAATGGTTGGAAGAGAACAAACTGGTGGTTGAGAACGGCATCCGTAACGAACTCTCTGAGTCGTTTATGGGTGGTTTGAAATCACTGTTTGAAGACCATTATGTCACACTTCCTGATGAGAAGTATGACATCTTTGAATCGATGGTCGCTAAGCTTGATGATATGGAAGACAAACTCAATGAGCAGATTGAGGCAAATGTGTCTCTGTCTTCTCAAATGTCTGGTTTCCAACGTCAGTCTGTTCTTTCTGATGTGTCTTGGGATCTTTCCGAGGCTGGTAAGGACAAGCTGGCTGGACTGGCTGAAAATGTTGAGTTTGAAAGTGAAGAGAACTATAGGCAGAAGCTTAACATCCTTAAGGAATCTTTTGTTGCTAAGCCTCAACCTGAAGTTGAGACTGAGTACCTGGAAGAATCCGCTGAAGCTCCTGCACCCACAGTTTATGACAGCATGAGCCCCTCCATGGCAGCATACGCCCAGGCGCTGTCTAGAACTATTAAATGAACTTAAACTAGAAAGGTATTACCACAATGTCACACTTAGTCGAAAAGTGGTCCCCCATTCTGAATCATCAAGATCTTCCTGAGATCAGCGATCCTTACAGAAAGGCTGTGACCGCACAACTCCTGGAGAACCAGGAGCGTTTCCTTAATGAGCAAGCAGTTGTTACTGGCTCCCAGTCTGGTCTCCTGACCGAATCCCCCACCAACTCTGTGAACGCCGCTGGTTATCAGGGCATCACTGGTGGTTCTGTGGGTGGCGGTTATGACGGCACCCTCAACGCTGATGCTGGCCCTCGTGCTGGCTTCGACCCCGTTCTGATCTCCCTGATCAGACGCTCCATGCCTAACCTGATTGCCTATGACATCTGCGGCGTGCAGCCCATGTCTGGTCCTACTGGCATGATCTTCGCAATGCGTGCCAAGTATGATGGTCCTGATGGTCCTAACGAAGCATTCTTTGATGAAGCTGATCCCACCTTCTCTAATGGTGCTGATACATTTGCTAATGGCACCAAGTACAGAGGTTTTGAACTAGACGATAACGGTCAGTTCCTGCCTGTGTATGATGCTGATGGCAAGATGATTGGTTATAAGCAACCCAATCCTGCTGGTGAGCTGTCTGGTAATGGTTGGGACTCCCCCTTCGATAACGACAGTGAGCGTCCTGCTGATGGATCTGGCGACTTTGACTTCTCCGGTTATCCCGAAGATCAAGGTGCTCTTGCTGAAGGCAAGTTCGTCAACCACCCCTACGTTCCCGGTGAGACTCCTTACAACACTGATCGCAATGACCCTGCTGCTTACACCAGAGCCAACCCTGGTCTCTTAGGTGATGCAATCTCCACAGGTGGTCACACTCACGATCCCGAAGAGTCCAGAAACAGAGATGGTACCCTGACTGGTGGTCGCGGTGGCGATTACACCAATGGTTCACCCAACTCTGAGTTCTATGACCCCACCATCTCCCAGATGAGAGGCATGAGCAAGGCTCAGCTTGAGCGTCTTGGCGAACCTGGTAATGAGTTCCGTCAAATGGGCTTCTCCATTGAGAAGGCTGTTGTGGAAGCTAGAGGTCGTGCTCTGAAGGCTCAGTATTCCCTGGAACTTGCACAAGACCTTCGTGCTATCCATGGTCTGGATGCTGAAGCTGAACTGGCTAACATCCTTTCCTCTGAGATTCTTTCTGAAATCAACAGAGAGATCGTGAGAACTGTTTATAGAACTGCTCTCCCCGGTGCTCAGAACAATGTAAACGTCCCTGGTGAGTTTGACCTGGACCTCGACTCCAATGGACGTTGGAGTGTTGAGAAGTTCAAGGGTCTTCTGTTCCAGATTGAGCGTGATGCCAACGCAATCGCTCAGCTGACTCGTCGTGGCAAGGGCAACATCATCATCTGCTCCGCAGACGTTGCTTCCGCTCTGACCATGGCTGGTGTGCTGGATTACACCCCTGCTCTGAATGCTAACCTGAATGTTGATGACACTGGCAACCTGTTTGCTGGCACCATCAATGGTAAGATGAAGGTCTACATTGACCCCTATTCTGCCAACATCAGTGACACTCACTACTATGTGATGGGTTATAAGGGCACCTCCGCTTATGACGCAGGTCTCTTCTATTGCCCTTATGTGCCCCTGCAAATGGTTCGCTCTGTGACTGACCAAACCTTCCAGCCTAACATTGGCTTCAAGACACGTTATGGTCTGATTGCTAACCCCTTCGCTGAAGGTCCTTCTGGTCCTTACAACCAAGGTCTGGGTCGTCTGGCTGATAACACCAACCGTTACTACAGACGCGTTAGAGTGAAGAACTTGATGTGATTTGGTTATAAATACTTCACCGAACGAAGTAAACCAAGCAACAGAGGGGACTTGAAAGAGTTTCCTCTTTTTTTATAAATAACAATAAACTACTAAACAAAAATGGCTTTCAATATTACCTCAGCTACAATTACAGACGATGGTGTAATTGTTTCTCTTGAGTGGCAATTCACCAGTGAAACCAATGGATTGTCGATTAATGGCACTCACAACTTGCAAATGCCTGCAGGAACAGTTGCTGTAGCATCTGCCACTAAGGACATTATGCTTGGTTGGTTAGAAGATCAAATTGAAGAAGGTGCAGATTACTATAATGCCTATCTTGACAGAGTTAAGGCAAACATCGATTACCAGGACACTCTTAGAGAAGTTAGATTCAATAATGACAACACAACCTTGAACTTGGATGATGATCCTGCAACAACAGATGATTACGACGCAGCAGGTTACTGATAATGGCGTTGCAGAGTAACCCCAACTCTCAACCACCTGAACAACATTATGTTTCTATTGAAAATAGAAACTTTCTCTCTCCAGTAGGTTTCAAGTTTAGCGTCAATAAAATGAGGGGGGTTGACTTCTTTTGTCAATCCGCCTCAATCCCAGGCATTTCAATGGGTTCTGCTGATACAGGAACCAGGTTCAATAAACTCAGACACCCTGGTGATGAGTTGATGTATGAAGACTTGTATGTCAAATTTTTGGTTGATGAGAATCTAAAAAATTATTACCAGGTTCATGATTGGATGAGAGAGATTACAACTCCTTACAGCAGTCGTGAGTTCAAGTTTAAGCGTGATAGACTTGAAAGTATCAATAAAAGAACTGAAGACTATGCACAACTTAAGTACAACCCAGACCAGTGGAAGTGTGACTGCTCTCTGTTTATTCTCTCTAGCAACTATCAACCTGTCTCAGAGTTTGTCTTTAGGGACGCATTCCCTATAAGTCTTACCACAATTAATTTTGACTCCTCAGTATCTGATGTTCAATACTTTACAGCTGAGGTGATTTTGCGTTATAATTATTATGATTATTTTGTTTGGGATGCTGCTAGATCAACTGATAGTAGTATGAAACCAAACTACAGACGCTCACAAGAAGGAGTAACTTTATAGTATGGATCTTGAGACTATCCAAGACATGTGGTCTAGAGATAGTGTAGTTGATGATGTTATGTTGGACCAGGCATCTCTGAAGATTCCCCAACTCCATTCAAAATACATTACACTTTATAATGAGTTTAGTTTACTGAATAAGAAAGCAATACAAGAACTTAGAAAGTTAGAACATAAGAAGAGTCTTTATTACTCTGGCAAGGCAGCACCTGAAGAGTATGAAGACTCTCCTTTTCATTATAAGGTACTGAAGTCAGATGTACCTCACTGGGTTGGGGTGGATGATGATGTGATGAAAGTACAAATGAAACTTGATTATTATTCTGCAACCCTCAGGTGTCTTGAGGATATACTCAAGCAAGTGCATCAGATGAGTTATACAATATCCAACGTCATTAAGTGGAGAACCTTTGTGAACGGAGTATAAAGACTCAGATAAATAGTGATAGCAATGCTTTGTTATGACTGACTGCGTTATTGAAAAGAAAAACGAAATAGATATTACCCTTGATTGCGAACCACATATCCTCTATGAGTTACAAGAAGCATTCTCTTTTGATGTAGAGGGTGCTTCCTTTAGCCCTGCTTATAGAAAGAAATATTGGGACGGCAAAATAAGATTACTTTCTACAGCAACTAAGACACTGCCTGCTGGTCTCACATACCAACTCTGCAAGTGGTTGGATAGGCATGGTTACTCTTGGGACTTCTCTGATAATAAGTTTTATGGAACACCCTATGAAGTGGATGAGAGGGTGTTTGAGGATGGTGTAGAGTTGTTTATGAATAAGATATCCTCAGTGAAACCAAGAAGCTATCAGGTGGAAACGGTATTCCATGCCTTGAAGGAGCATAGGAAAACCATTCTCTCCCCCACTGGTTCTGGTAAGTCTCTGATGATTTACGCCATCTGTAGATACCTGAAATCTATTGGCAAGAGGACTTTGTTGGTTGTACCCTCTAAGTCTTTGGTGGAGCAGATGTATAAAGACTTTCAGGATTATGGTTGGGATGAAGATAACATGCATAAGATTTATCAGGGACACTCATTGGACACCAGTGCTCCTGTTACCATCTCCACTTGGCAATCCATTTATGGGTTAGACAAGAAGTGGTTTCGTCAGTTTGATGGAGTGATTGGGGATGAGTGTCACAACTTCAAAGCAAAGTGCCTTGGAAACATTATGAAAAAGATGCCAGATGCCAAGTGGCGTTATGGTTTCACGGGCACATTGGATGGCAAAAATGTGCACAAACTTATTCTTGAGGGACACTTTGGTCCTGTTTATAAGACAACATCATCTGCCAAACTGATGGAGAAAGGTTTCCTTGCTAAGTTGAATGTGGAGATTATTCAACTCAAACATCCTCCAGAAACATTCAAAACTTATAATGATGAGATTGAACACATTGGAAATCTTTATAACAGAAATAGGTTTGTGTGCAACCTTGCTAATTCATTAGAGGGAAATGTGTTGGTGTTATTTGCCAGAGTGGAGGGGCATGGAATTCCAATGCATGAGATGATGAAAAACATAACCAACAGACCTGTGCATCTCATTTATGGTGACACAGATGTGAAAGAAAGGGAAAAGGTGCGCGCCATTTCTGAAGTGTCATCCTCTAACATTATTCTTGGCAGTTATGGCACAATGTCCACAGGCATCAACATCAAGAACCTTCATCATGTTATCTTTGCATCACCCTCCAAGTCAAGAATAAGGGTGTTGCAGTCCATTGGAAGGGGGTTGAGGAAGGCAAAAGGAAAGGACTGTGCCATGCTTTATGACATTGCTGATGACTTCAGGCAACCACATGGCAAACCAAACTTCACTCTCAACCACTTAGCAGAAAGGATAAAGTATTATGTAGAGGAGGACTTCACATACAGGATATCAGAAGTCCAGATAAATAGTGGAGAAGGAGTTTTGAATTTATGAATAAAGAAACTTTTCACGCCACAATCAAAATGATTACAGGTGAGGAAGTTTTGGCTCAGGTGATGCCCAATGATAGTGAAACAGGCATGTTTTTTGTTTTACAAAACCCTATTGTTATTGATGAGAAAACAACTATTGATCCAGAAAAAAAGATGGCTGTTTCTGGTTTGATACCTAAAAAGTGGATGAACTTTGCCACTGACGATATGACAGTCATCAATATGAATCATGTCGTGTCGATTTCTGAACTTGATAAGTTTGGAATTGAATTCTATAACACTGCTTTACTTGCAGCTAGACTAACATCACCCATTAAGAGGCAAATTAAAACTAAAGATAACATTGGTTATCTTGGTACAATTGAAGAGTTTAGGAAAGGGTTACTTGATACCTACAACAACTCACCAGATGTACCTAATAATGAATCTCAAAGTTGACACTTACATTGTAACACTAAAAGGGAGAGGTGTTAAGTCACCTCTTTTTTTATGTTATAATAACTTCAAATAAAAGGATACTATGGATGTAAAAAAACCACGCAAGAGAGGCAAGAATAACTTCATTGATAACAAGGAGTTTTATTCTGCAATGGTTAACTTCAGAGCCAAGTGTGACAGAGCAAAAGAGAATGGAGAACCCAAACCCATCATCCCTCGTTACATTGGAAAGTGCTTCCTTGATATTGCTGAGCACCTCTCAATGAGACCCAACTTCTCCAACTACATTTATAGACAAGACATGGTAATGGACGCTGTGGAAAACTGTGTTGTTTATTGCCACAACTTTGATCCTGAAAAATCTAAAAACCCATTCTCTTATTTCACACAAGTTTGCTGGTACGCCTTTATCAGACGCATTGCTAAAGAGAAGAAGCAAATTGAAATCTGTGATAAAATTATTTCCAAGTCAGGGTTTGAGGAATTCTTCACAGGAGATGGTGTAGGATCCAGTTCTGAATTCAATTCCATTATGGATGTTGTGGGACAAAAAAGGCAGGGCAAATAAATAACTGAAAAGCATAAAGGCATGGATCCACTAAATGAACTTTGGGAACTCTGGGAAGGGTTCCAAGAAAAACCAGAACTTGAAATGGGTGCTAACGCCATGATGGGTGGACCTAACACTGAAGACCCCATGGCAGCTGCACAAGGGCAATCTGATGCCACTGGTGAGCATCCTGTTTCAGTGATGAGAAAGAAAGTGGATGCAGCAAGAGCAGCAGGTGTGCCCACCTCTAAGGCACATGAAACTGTGCATGGTGAAACCAACCTTGCTGATGTGACCATGAAAGCAAACCTTGCAGGCACCTTTGGCAGGGTGCAGAATGATGGCAACAGAAACATGGTGACTGTGGATAAAGACTCTCCACAGCCCTCCATTATGGCACAGGATTATGAGTTAGAGAAACAAAACTCTGTTGCTCCAGAAGACATGAAAACTCCATTAGATAAACAGGACACCCAAGAGCCCCATCAGCAAGCAGAGGCACTTGAAATTCATGAAGAAATGGATTATAATTTTGATGTGCAATACCTACAAAAATATGGCAGGGCGTAAGGTCGCAATCATTACTGACACTCATTTCGGCGCACGTAAAGGTTCCCAAATTTTCCATGACTACTTCAAAAAATTCTACCAAAACACCTTCTTTCCCACGCTTGATGATCGTGGGATTGACACTGTGGTCCACCTCGGCGATTGCTTTGATAATCGAAAAACTATTGACTATTGGTCGTTAGAGTGGAGCAAGAATAACTTCTTTGACCCTCTCAGGGATAGAGGCATCGACTTACATTTAATTGTTGGCAACCATGACATTTTCTACAAACAAAGCCTATCTATCAACTCTCCTAATCTTAACCTCAGAGAGTATCAAAACGTCAAAGTTTATGACAAACCACAAACAGCAGTTCTCCATGAGGTTCCCATACTGTTCGTCCCCTGGGTGTGTGAAGGAAACGCAGAAGAGTTTACTCGTGAACTGGACTCAACCCCAGCCTCATTGGCTTGGGGTCATTTAGAAGTTGCAGGATACTATGCAAACAAAGACTTCATTTGTGAAAAGGGTATGTCCTCTGATGTGTTTAAGAGGTTCAAGCAAGTGTTTTCTGGTCACTTTCACAAAAAAAATTCTTCTGGTAACATTACTTACCTTGGGAATCCATACCAACTTTATTGGAACGATGAAGGAGATACCAGAGGGTTTCACATCTACGATCTGGACACAGGGGAACTAGAGTTCATTGAGAACCCCTACAAGATGTTCCATAAGGTGTATTACAATGAAGACAAAGACAACATTGTAGATACAGATTTTGTGAAAGATGCTCAAGTCAAATTGATTGTAGAGAAATCAACACCCAAAAAACTAAACAAATTTGTAGATAAATTATATCAAGAAGGTATCATTGAACTCAAGATCATTGAGAACTCTGAGATTGTGTTGACTGATGATGTTGAAGTGGAATCAGAAGACACCATGACAACACTCACTAACTATGTGAATGCTATTGAAACTGATATGAGTAAACCCGAAATCATTGGTATCTTAAAGTCACTTTATGTTGAAGCACAGGAGGTATGATTGTTTATTCTTACTAAAGAGGAGAACCTAGACTCAGGAGCATATGCTACACTGGATAATGATGGCAACACAGTCATCCAATTGTTCCTTAACAAAGATGACGCTATCACTTATAATACATTATTAGAGGCGCTTGATAACCAACTGCACATAAGTGAGACTGATGAGGACACAGTTGAAAAAATCTGTGGCTCAATGGGTTACTCATATAATATCGTGCAACCTGGTGAAATTGTTCTCCCACGTATGGAAACACTATTTAATGATTTGCTTTAATTCAATTACCTTTAAGAACTTTCTTTCTGTTGGTGATGCACCTGTCACCATACAACTCAACAACAAGAAGACAACACTTGTGCATGGAAAGAATGGCTCTGGTAAATCCACAATTCTTGATGCAATTTGTTATGCCCTGTTTGCAAAACCATTTCGCAAGATAAACCTACCTCAACTTGTAAACACACAGAATAAGAAAGGGTTACTTGTAGAAGTAAAGTTTAGCATTGGGAGAAACAAATACAGTGTGATAAGGGGACAGAAACCCAAAGTGTTTGAGATAATGAAGAATGGTGAGGTGCTTCAAGCAAAGGCAGCAGATAAAGATAACCAGGCACACTTAGAAAACAACATCCTGAAACTCACTTATAAAAGTTTCTGTCAGATTGTTGTGCTTGGAAGCAGCAACTTTGTGCCCTTTATGCAACTCTCATCCCAGGCACGCAGAGAATGTGTTGAAGACTTCCTTGACATCAAAGTGTTTTCTGCAATGTCCATCATTGCTAAGGAAAGACTTCGTGGGTTGAAAGACAACCATGATGACATGGAGAGGGACATGTCCACTCTCAGTTATAAGTTGGACTTGCAGAGAGACAGGATTGATGAAATCATCAAGCGCTCTGAAACTGACATCAACCTGCTGGAAACTGATATCAAAGAAAGACTGGAAAAGATTTCTAAACTCAATGGTGTTATCCAGAGCACAGTGGAGCATGAAAAGAATGTTATTGAGTTAGCAAAGCATGAGTTGAGAAACGAACCACATAAAAAGATAAAGCAATACACCCAAGTGATTACTAAGATGCAATCCAAGAGGGACAGGATTCACAAGGACAATGAGTTTTATGACACACATGGTGAGTGTCCCACTTGCGATCAAACCATTCCAGAAGAAACAAAGGATCGCATCATCAATAACAACAAGTCAGAAGATAAAGAGTTGTTAGGTGCAATCCTCAAAGCTAAGGAGTGCATTGAGGAGAATCAGAATGTTATTGACCATGCAACACGAAGACAGGAGCATGTGAAGTCACTGCAAGATTCTGTTTATAAACTCCAAACTCAGGTGAATCTCCAACAGAATGAAGTGAGTCTCTTGGAAATGAAACTGGTGGACACAAAGGGAGACACCAGCTCTGTGGATAAGGAGAAGGGCAAGTTAGAGTTGATGGAGGAGGACATGCAACAGATGAGAGATAAAATCTTTGCACTCCAAGATAAAATCAATGAGCATGAGATGGTTGTTGCCATGCTCAAAGATGGTGGAATCAAAACTCAGATTGTGAAAAAGTATCTACCAATTATGAATAAGTTTATTCGTAAGTATATGGTGGACTTGGACTTCCCAATTCACTTTGTTTTAGATGAGGAGTTTAGTGAAACCATCTCCTCACCACTTCACCAAAACTTCAGTTACTCCTCCTTCTCAGAGGGACAGAAGGCAAGAATCGACCTTGCCCTTATGTTGGCATGGCGTGAGATTGGTAAGATTAAAAACTCTGTTACAACCAACCTTCTGGTGCTTGATGAAGTTTTCTCCTCCTCACTGGATGAGTATGGTAAGGAGTGTCTCCTCTCCATTCTGCGTTATGGTTTAGATGATAGGCAGAGAGTTGTTGTTATTGACCACACTCTCAATGAGGAGTTTAAACAGAAGTTTGATGTTACAATTGAAGTTAATCAGGTGAAGGGTTTCTCCCAGTATTCCTAACCACCCGCAAAAACGTTGTCGCTCCCTGTGGCAACTCTTGTGCAACCTGCTACAGAGTCACCAATTCTCCCTGCACCACGCCCATTAATAAACACAGACTTGGACCCTGTTGCAATGGGTGCAGCGTGAGTTTTCTTACACTTACTTCCATACTTGTGAGTGGTGTTTAGGTCGCCCATCCTGCTCCAAGGTATGCCATTCACAAATACATCATTACTGCCCTGTGCCCTGGATGGGGTTTGGCAGTCATGAGTAATGTCTTTATCACCTATTCTAGTCGCTGCTTGTGCCATCTGGATACTCGTATTCCATTCCCATGTTAAGGGTATTTAGATAGTCCTGTGGTTTATTTCCAGTCATATTATTGAAACCTATTGGCACGACTGAGTTTACCAGGTTGAGTCCATCATACTCTGGCTCTGTGAGTCCCTCATTGGGGTTTCCATTATCATCATACACCAGAGGGTATCCAGTGGGGTATAATTGGATGTGGTATTTGCCATCATAAAAGAATGACTTCTCCATAAATGCTTTCAGTTTATCAGCAACATTCCCAACCTCTTGAAACACAATGTGTATCCAGGTGAAGGTATCTGTGATAGTTGCCCCACCACCAAGTTTATATTCTGTTGTCATTGAGTATTGAAGAGTCACTGATTCTCTGGGGTCAGGAGCAAACCCTGTAACAGCATCAACCGCATATTCCTGACTGAATGATGGTAGACTGGTGGGGTTTCTTATAACTTCCTGGTCTGGTGTTGATGCTCTTGGAATGTATGAGATGTCTGCTTGGTCAAAGATATTCACATAACCATACTTAGAGCCATCAATAATACCACCAGTTGCAATATCACCTTCACCACCACTATAAACTTTGGGTGTAGCACCAAATAAGTTTTTATCATTTGGTTTGAGGAAAACTTGCCTTCCAGGTGATGAGACGCTTATCTTTTGTGAAACAATTTCAAATGGATTATACACCCTATCACATACAACTTCTGTGATGGGGTTTCCATCTCCATCTACACTTGGAGCTTCATTACACGTTTCAGTGTAGTGCCTTGTTGTAATTCTAAACCCATTCAATTCAATTGCTTCTGGGATGTCATTGAATGTGACACTTGCCCACCCTTTGTCATTATCTTCACTTCCTTGGAATGTATCATCCTCCTCTTCTTCCAAAACCAATACTGGAATAAGTTTGTATTCAATTCCACTGATAACAATGGGATAAACTGGTGGTGTAGTAGTCATTAGTTTAGAAAAATCTTCTTAGCTTTAATGGTTTGCACTCCCTCAATCTCAACCTTCTCTAATCCTCCAACCTCTCTTGTTCGAGTTTGTCCAACTGACTCTGATAAATTCATTCCAACAACTTTCACATCGTTCATTCCCACAGTTTCTGTGCTGTCAGTTGTCACTGCCACATAAGAATCACCAGGTTTGGATGATTTATCCAAAGGTCTTTTACTGGGGAGCACAAAGTGTGTGTAGGTTGCCATCCCAAATGATGATGGAGTTGGCACCCACTGACCTGTGATGTCAACTCTTTCACCNCCACACACCATGTTTAGATAACCCTTGGATGAAATGGTGATGCCACCCTGAGGGTCATTGTTTTGGATAACTGCATTGCCATGCACATTCAACACATTCAATCCACCAGGCGAACCTTCCTCTTTGGTGCCAATCTCAGAGCGTGTGGTAACTGCTCTTTGTTTGAATTCATTCGTGTCCATGTAAACAGACTTTGCACCTTCAATTGAGATGCCTTCTGTTGCCTTCTCAATAATGTTATTGGAGTTGATAATAAAGTCAGTGCCTGCATAACACGCTGCTCTTCCACCAACTT
>BB_Man_B_Liq_inBBDRAFT_1000059_pt1 | contig 16651 bp, 17 predicted proteins | sample BBManParaguerPR_4_FD_10244 | JGI IMG/M metagenome (IMG submission 10244) | reverse complement strand
AGCGGTAGATGTCATTTGGAACTACGCCCATGAAGATAACAAAGAAATTACAGGACCAAAAGAAAGATTTGCTATGATGCTTGCCTCTGAACCCTATGACTCCATTATTGACTTAAAAGATTACTCTTATGAAACTATTTTTGAGTCCGAAGAGAATATTCACTACGAAATAAAAGTTTTAGCTCAAAACAATAATTATTTTGTTATCACTTGGGTGTTTCAAAAAACCATCTGTGATGAAAAACCTTGTTGGAGAACTATTGGTGTAAGCCAGCCTGAATACTTTGATTCAGGAATTTAATGTTCTTCAGGCTCTAGAAACAAAAAGACCTAGATTTCTCTAGGTCTCTTTTGAGGTAACAGGCTTATTACCTACTAACAATATAACTAGATACGTAGATTATTTAATAACTATTTTTTACTATTCTTCTTCTAATCCTGCTTTCCAGTCAAAGTCATGGAATTCGGGATTTTTCCATCTATGGTATTTCGAATATATTTGAAAAATCAGAGCACCTAACGTTAGAACAGCAACACTGGTAATTTGCCAGTAACTACCTTCGTCATAAACCATTATGTACTAATCGTCTAAATCATCCAATGGATTCTCGGGTTGACAGATTTCAAAAGCTTCTTGAACAGCTTCTGAATTAAAATCAATATCTACATCTCTGAAAGCAAAGAAACCGAACTCTCCAGGTTTTGGATCTGGAAAATCTATACCTTGATCTCTCATGCATTGTGAAAATTCTAAGGATGCATCGATTAATGCAGCCTCAACCTCTGGATCAACATCAAACTCATCTGGAAAAGCATTGCGAAGTATGTCTTCACAAGCAACAAATGCTGCTTCAAACTCTTCCTCGTTATCTACTTGTACTTCATCAAAGTTTGGATTGCCATCAACATCAAAAGAAGGATCTGGAAAATCAATTCCTTCTTCTCGCATGCATTGGGAAAACTCAAGTACACCTTCTTCAAAAGAAAGCTCTTCCTCTTCAACAATAGTAACGTCACTAGATTCCAGTGACACAACACCTTGTGGTTCCTCTCCACCAATAGTGCACGCTGCGAAAATCATTAAAAATACAATATATCTCATTTTCGAACTGCCTCCGCTGGTTGAATTTTTGATGCTTTGATTGCTGGATATACTCCAGAAATTGCTCCAATTAAAAGTGCTAATAATACTGCTCCAAATATTTGCCATACAGGTATTGAGAATACAATATTGGTGTAATTAGTGTATCCAAGTGTGATTACAACACCTAACAACACACCAACTAAGCCTCCAATCCCTGAAAGAATCACGCTCTCTAGTAAAAATTGGTATCGTATTTCTCTCCTTGTAGCACCAAGAGACCTTCTTACACCAATCTCCATTCTTCGCTCGAGTACTGACATCACCATGACATTAGCAATTGCAACACCACCAACAAGTAAAGCTACTGATCCAAGTCCTAAGAGTAAATTTGTAAATGCAGTTTCTGCAGCTTGTTGTGCTTCAAGGGCATCGGAAGGTCTGCTTACCTCAACTTGGTCTGGGTTTTCAGGATTCATAGACGGTGCTAAGACATCAACAACATCTTCTATAAAATTTGGATTAGCACGTAAATAAATAGTTGTTGGCTCCTCATCTATATCAAATAACGTTGAAGCAACACCATAGCCAATAAAAACAGATCGATCTAAATCAGGATGTATTTTAAGTTCATCAAGAATTCCAACTACTCCAAACCACTCATCATCAATAAGAATTTTGGAAGGTTGTGACAAATTATTTATACCTAATCTCTCTGCAGAAACAGAACCTAGTACAGTAACAGGGATATCTGATAAACCATCAGTAATAAATCGACCTTCAGACAAATTTCCACCAATTACATCTAACAACTCTGAACTCGTAACGACAGTAGAGATTCCTCCACCCTCAAACTCTGAAATAAAATCTGTTCTTCGTACCAATAAATCTGCTTGTGTTGTTGAGGTAACTTCTTCAACAGGACCAATTCTCTCTACCATTCCTATTACTCCATCTGGTAATTCTTCTTGGCTTCCAAAAAAACCAGCTTGTGGAGAGGCTTTAATCAAGTTTGTACCGAGAGATTCAAGCGTCGCTAATAAGTCAGCTCTACCAGATGATGAAATTCCAGTCACCGCAACAATTGCAGCAATACCAATACCTATTCCTATTGATGTCATAGCAGCTCTTCCTTTACGAGCTTTTACACCATATAAAGCAACAAAGAATAAGTCCCGTAGTCGTAATCTATTTTTCACCACTCACCACTTTTCCATCAACAAGTTCTATAACCTTTTCAAACATCTGTGCGTGTTCTTGATTGTGAGTAATCATGACAACAGTCTTACCTTTACTGTTTAATTCTTTCAAAATATTTAATACATTAAGACCAGACTCTTTATCTAAATTTCCNGTAGGTTCATCTGCTAAAACAAANGAAGGATCTTCAACTAAAGCACGAGCAATNGCAACTCTCTGTTGCTCACCACCTGATAATTCTTTAGGAAGGTGGGTAAGTCTGTGTCCTAAACCAACTAGCTCTAATGCGTCTTTTGCTTTTTCTAAACGAATATCTCTTTTTATTCCGTGATATAAAAGGCCTTCTGCAACATTTTCCTGAGCAGTTAATCCTGGAAGTAAGAAAAAGCTTTGAAAAATAAATCCAATTTTCTCGCCACGAAACTTTGATAGTTCATCATCCGTTAACTCTGATATATCNTCACCATCAATAGTTATGGTGCCATCTGTAACACTGTCGAGTAAGCCCATCATGTTTAAAAGAGTTGATTTACCACTTCCAGATTGGCCAACTATCGATACAAACTCGCCTTCATAGATATCTAACGAAACACCATCTAGGGCTTTTACTGGTGGTGGACCATCATAAACTTTCGAAATGTTGTTTATGGAGATTACTGGTTGTGTTGAAGTACTCATCTTGGTACTACGACAATCATGCCTTCACTAATATTTCCACTTACTTCTACAAATCCATCTGTAAAGACACCTATTTCTACACCTACATAGGTTGTATCTACTCCAGAAACTCCTTCAAAAANTCCTACTTCTGATTCACCATTATAAATCTCTAAAGCATACCCACCTTCAGCAAGAGCAATTAAAGCGTTAACAGGAACATAGAGTACGTCTTGTGATACCTCAGAAGTAACAAACACATCAACTGGTGCTTGATCATATACTTTGACGTCTTCTGTGGAAGAAATGTCTAATTTCACTTCTATAAAATCACCGTTTTGACCTTGTGTGACGACTGGATCTATATATGAAATTGTTGCTTTAATTCTATCTTCAGACGGAAGCTCAACTTCTACACCATCACCAATGGAAACCATATCTTGGTCTGAAGCATCTATCTGAAAGACAACTTCAACTCCTGTTGAGGAAATGTTGTACATTTGAGAGTTTGCTGCAACTGCAGATCCTTCAGAAGTTATGTATGAGCCAACAATTATTGGAGTTTCAGAAGCTAGTGCATTTGTTGGACTAAAAGTTTCAGACTTTGCTGCTAGTTGTAATTCTTCTAACTCTTCTTCAGCTTGTTGTAACTCTGCTGCTTTATCAACACCTTTATTGTAAGATTCCAGTGCTTCATCATATGCTTTTTGTGCATTCTCAATAGCAAGTGCTTGAGCAGCGTCTACACCATTGTTATAAGATTCTAATGCTTCATCATATGCTTTTTGTGCATTCTCAATAGCAAGTGCTTCTGCAGCATCTACAACAGAACCTTCACCTTCCTCCATCTCTCTAATTCTCTTTTGCTCTTCAATTAAATCTTCGTAGTTTTTAATTTCATCATCTCTTGTGTCTTGAGACTTTGCTGCTGTTTTGGGGTTTGTTAAATCTCTTAACAGTTCAATCTGTTGATAATATCCATCAATAAGATCGGTTGCTGCCTGCCATGCTGCATTTTCTTTTGTTGAATTTTCAATTGCATCATCCAAAGTTTTTTTCTTACTATTTACTTCAGCAAGTGTTGTTACTGAATCTTCTTGAAGGTCATCGAGTGTTTTCTTTTTATTATTTACCTCAGCAAGTGTTGTTCCTCCAGAATCAATTGTGTCTTGAATGGTCTCAATCTGGTCTTCTTTGTTTTTAATTGCTATTTGTTCTTCAGGTGTTATTTCAGATTTAGTCTCTATTCCATAATCCGTAAATAAACTATTGAGCATGTCAGAAGTTTCTTGATCAAAGGTTTGATCTGGAACAAAGTCATCTGTTGCATATCCCAAAAATACTAATGCGTTTTCTAATTGTTCTATATCCTTACCTGGATCAGAGTTCATATCTAATGATCGATAAAAAGGTGTTTCTCCTTCGAGAAGAATTGCAGGTTTGTTGTCTATAGCAAATAAGATTTCACCAAAACTAATAACTGCTCCTTCATCAGGTAGGTAAGTAACTACACCTGCTGTTGCTGTTTTTAAAACTTTTTTATCTGTTTGTTGTAAGGTTCCGTTGTACTCTTCTTTGTTTTCTAAGTCACCTTTCTTAATAGATACTGTTGTAAGTTCTAAAGATTTTGGAGTTGAAGAGAGAGTTTGTGTTTGAGTACCAAAATAATAAGCACCACCACCAACAAGTCCAACAATTATTAAGAGAGCTATGTTTTTTCTGTTTATCATGATTAATAAATGAGTATAAATCTAAAAAAATTTAACCCCTAGGCCCCCCTCCTGGTCCGTCAGGTCTTTCTATTCCAAGTTCATCAAAACAGGAATCAACAGCTATACGAACCTCTTGAGCATCATAAATTCCTGACATAACTAAAGGAGCTATTAACTCTCTTAATCCAACTTCAGCAGTTGGATCAGTTATTTCAATGTCTTTTTGCTCTCTTAGACATTGTGCAATTTCTAATTGAATATCTAAAAGTTCAGCTACGACCTCAGGATCTTCAAAACTATTTTCAGAAAAAATTGGTAAGTTATTTTCTTCAGCACATAACGAAATAATCTCAAAAACTTCTTGTCGTTCTTTTTCACTTTCAGGTCTTATTTGATCTCTTAAACTTTTGTTTGGAGTAGGGTCTTGAATTTCGTAACCATTATCACGAAGACAATCAGCAATTATTAATTGAGCATCTTCTGGTGAAATCTCTTCGATTTGAGCAGTTTCTTGTTTTATTTCTTCAGTTTCTAAACTTAAGACTCCTTGGTCAGAGTTGTTAGAACAAGCTACAAAGAAAGTAGTAAGTAAAATCAAAAAAAAGAGTTTATTATTTTTCATATCCACACTCTTGTAACAATGGTGCTATTTCTTCCTTCGAATCTTTCAGTGCGCTTAAATCTAGTTTTGGTTGTTCTTGTGTTGGGTCTGCAACATCTACTCCTTTTTCTCTCAAACATTTCGCTAATTCAAGATTTTCATCAAAAAGCTTAGATAACTCCTCTGGGTTTATTGTGTTAGATTCGGAAAATAGATTGTATTTATTTACACAGAAATCAACATCTTCTAAAAGTTGTGTTCTCTCTTCTTTTGTATTACTCATTTGATCAAGGGTTGTTTTTAAATCTTGAATATCGAAAGGAGTTGCAATGTTGTAATTTTTTTCCTCATTTAAACACTCTGTTAAAACTATAGGATGGTCTTCAACAGCAATAGTTTCTTTAACTTTTTGATCCTCAGATAAAGATATGACTTCTTGCTCAGAATTGTTCGCACAAGTAATAAAAACAAAAGATGCTAAAAATAAAATTGAGATTTTAAAAGAACCCCCAAGACTGGTTTGAGGGTTCTTAAATTGGAGTAGTTTAAAAAAAGGGGTTTTAATAACTAAACTCCTTACTCATCATCGTCGTCATCATAATCGTCATCATCATGGTCATCATCATGGTCATGACCGTGCATACCACGTCCTTTTTTGTGACCTTTGCCTTTATGATTTTCATGTCCTGATTTCAATTCATCTTCTGAAATAACACCGTCTTCTAATTCAGAAGCATACTCTTCTGTTAGATGGTCTTTTAATTTAGTGTTTGTTAGAGAGTCAATTTCTTCTTGAGTTACTTGATTGTCTTCAAAGATAGCTTTTTTTTCGGCATGCATAGCTTCATGTTCAGCCTTTTTAGCTTCTTTATGAGCTGTTAGTTCTCCTTCTGTAATAACACCATCTTCTAGTTCAGTTGCAAATTCTTCTAAAAGATGTTCTTTTAACTTTGTGTANGTAAGAGCATCGATTTCTTCTTGAGTTACTTGATTATCTTCAAAAATTGCATTTCTTTCAGAATGGTACTCACCTTTCATTTCAAAACCTTCGTGATCATAATCATCGTCATCAGAGTCTTTATCATCACCAAACACTGCAGTTTCTAAACTATCAATTTTTACTTCAACACTTTCTTCGAAGTTATCAACTGTTGATTCAACAGATTCAGATATTTCATTAACTGTAAGATCTGTTGCGTATGATACTGAAAAAAGTCCTATGCCTAAAGCTAGTCCAAATACAGTTAATCCGATTAATATATTTTTCATTCTTCCTCTTTTCTAGATTCTAATTTAGGTTGTTTTCTATTAGCCACAATTGATTGTGTAAGTCGGATTGCTGTTAATACTAAAACTGTTATTACTAGTACAGCAATAATTAACATGACTCCTCTTCCACCAAATCGATTATGTCCTTCAATGAACATATCTCCGCGCCTCATGCCCTCTAATGCATATTGATTATTTAATAGATTTATTATTTCCATACACATAATGTACAAAACTAAGTCTGAGAGTTTACTGAGAGAGTTAAGTTTTGTATCTTGCATTATATTTTTTGATTGCCATCATTACTATGTGGGAAAAAACATATTGCTTGTAGAAGATGATGAAAAGATTTCAAAGTTAGTCAAGGAACTGCTTGAAGAAGATTCACATCACGTTACTCAATCATTTGATGGAGATGATGGCTATTCCAAAATTATTGAAAAAAAATATGATCTTATTCTCTTAGATATAATGTTGCCGAAACTTAATGGATATAAAGTATGTAGACAAGTAAGAAGTGCTGGTATCACAACTCCAATTCTCATGTTGACAGCAAAATCAGGTGAGTATGACTTAGAAGAAGGTTTAGATACAGGGGCTAATGATTATTTAAAAAAACCTTTCTCCTCAATTGAGTTAAAAGCAAGGATTAGAGCACTCTTGCGTGACAATAATTTTGAAAACAATGAGGTTACTTCAAATAATCTAACAGTAAATTTAGATGCTAGAAAAATCACTATTAATGATAAAAATTTTGAAGTATCCGATAAAGAGTTTGAACTTCTTTTTTACTTAATTAAAAACAAAAATATCGTTGTTTCTAAAACTGAAATATTAGAAGATGTCTGGGAAAACTATTTTCCACAAGAAGAAGAGCACAATCGTGTAGAAGTTTATATTGGTTATCTGAGAAAAAAATTAAAACCACACAATTTAGATCAAAAAATTTCAACTGTTCGAGGTTATGGTTATAGGTGGGATGATGAATAAATTAAGTATTCGGACGAAGATTTTATTAATCACCCTTTTCATTTTTTCTGCAGGACTTTTTATTGGACCGAATGCTCTCAGAGAATTAGTAGAGGTACGCTATGAAAATAGACTCGAAGAAGATGTTGATGAAATTCTTGAAATATTAGAAGAGAACTATAAAAACATTGACGACATAAATTTTTCAAGAGCTGGAAACTATTTTGTTTTAATTTACGATAATAAAACCAAAAAATTGATCCCAGAACTAAGTGTGTTGCCTGGAAGGCATATGAGAATGCAGGGTTTTCAAAATATTGATACGATTCAAAAATCAAGAGAGTATCAATTTGAAAAAGAAGTAAGTGAAGATGGTCGTGTAACAATAGTGGTTGGATATTCTTCAAACTTTCCAAGAGAAATTGTCCAACCACTAGAGCGAGATTTCTTATTTGCTTATATATTTCTTTCTTTACTGGTTATTTCTGGAGTTATGATTTCAACAACAATTGCATTCAGACCAATACGTAAGACCTCTGAGCAAGTAAATAACCTAGATCCACTATTTAAACTTGAAAAAATTGATGAAATTAGCTCAAAAGATGAAATAGGTGTTCTTATTAAGACATTCAACACCCTATTAGAAAAAACTTTTATTGCCTCGAAAAGCCAGAAACAATTTATTGAAAATGCTTCTCATGAGTTAAACACACCTTTGACCAGCTTAAAGCTACAAATAGAACAATTACTTAAAAAAGGTGATATTAATAAAGAAACTATTGCAAGCATTCAAGAAGATGTTGATGAAATTCAATCTACTATAGAAGCTTTGATGGCTTTAGAGACAGTTACAAAAAATGATATCTCTGATGAAAAAGTTAACGTGAATGCAATTGTTGAAGAAGTTGTTAACAATTCTGATATTCAATTTATAAGTAATGAGACAATTACTGTGTTTTCAAATTCAAAAATTTTAAAAGTTATGTTGAATAATTTAATTGGCAATGCTGAGAAATTTAAAGAAAAAGAAATAAGAATTACTTTAAATCGAATAAATAAAAAACCATCCTTAATAATTGAGGATGATGGTGTCGGGATAGATCCTGAAAACTATGACTTAATTTTCAATCCATTCTGGCAAGAAGATGAATCAAGAACGAGAAATAAAGGTGGTAAAGGCCTTGGATTAAGTATTGTTAAAAACATTACTCTCAGATATGGTTGGAATATTTCAGTTGATAAATCAGAACTTGGTGGAGCCAAGTTTACAATTACGTTTTAATTATTTCTCAAGCCAAATAAAGGTCTTATAGGTTTGATGTTTTTAATTGCGTGATAAATTGTAAGACTTAAAAAACAAATCACAAACAAAGCTANAGGAAATTTAATAATTGGATGNATGTTNATCCTCGAAAAGTAAAACATTACAAACATNTGAACAGGTAAGTGAACGATATAAACCGGATATACAGCGGTTTTATAATACGTTAATTGAGGAGAGTCTTTATTTAAATAAACAGCTCCTAGTCCCAACATCAAGAAAATAAAGTTAAACGACTCAAAAGCAATAAGCCTATTGTCGAGTGCTAAACCACTTTCGAACCCAACAAACAATCGATAAAGATAAGATAGTGACCCAAGAGCTAGGTGAATTTTCCAGTTTCTTTTGTTCGATTCCCAAAATGCATCACCTTGTGAGGTTAAAACAATTCCTATCAAGAACCATATAAAACCAAGAACAAATCCATGACTTGTATTTGCATACACTTGATAAAAGTCTCCGTAATCAATCGAAAAATCAAACCTTAATTCATTTAATAGCTGTCCTTCCAAAATTACAGGGATAGCAAATAAAAATATCCCACCAGGTTTATTAAGAATTTTTGTAAATATTGTTTCGTTTTTCTTTTTTGTTTGAAATGACTTTCAAAAAGGGAATTGTGATGAGACTAAAAATTAAAATATACAATACAAACCACATGTGTAGACCGTTGTACTCAAACACAAAAGGAATTAAATTGCTTAATTCATAAAAAAACGGATATCCATAAAACTTGGCAGTTATATAAGCTGATAAGCTTGCAAACACTAAAGATCCAAAAACCCATGGTATTCCTAAAACTTTCAATCTCTCTTTTAGTATTTTGAATTGGGTTCTTTTAGAAAAAGAGAGTCTTAATGCAATACCAGCGATTAAAAATACTAAAGGTATTCTCCAAGAATTAAGTAAATTTAAAAGTATCCAAATATCATCTCCAGGTCTCTTGTCTTGTACAAATAAAATATTTCTTGCGTTGTAAGTAAATGATTGACCAAGATGATAGAAAATTAACAAGAACATTGCTATTGACCGAAGAGCGTCAATATCATATCTTCTTTGTTTCATACGATAATGTTAGCGTTAAGAATTTTTTCTTAGAATAGGTTTAATTTACTTAAGAAATCTAGACAAATATTTGAGTCTTAGGTTCTATTCCACCAGTTAATGGCATTGCATACTCAAAAAATTCATTTGTGACATACGGTTTATCTTGCTCAATGAATTCTTCAGGCATGTCTTTTGTGTATTTCGCAACCTTATGTAAATCAACAACATCAACATCACAGAAATAGCTCTCTGAAAACTGTCTTTTCAAAATAACTGAACCGCTTTGCATTTCTTTTGAGGCAACAACAGCATGTTGTCCTACTCTCTCAGCTTCTTCAGCATCTACAGATGACACGTCAGCTAAAAAAGATCTTTGTAAATAACCAAAGGTGTCTGCTCTTACTCTTGCTCCATCAATATGTTCTGAGACAATATTTGTTAAGGTATCACCAAGTGCACCAGAACCTGATAGTTGAATATTTCCATGACTATCTTTCTGACCAGCAAGACCAGAGCCAGTTTCACTTGCATAGGTTTGTAAAAAATATTCCCCTTCAGCATTGTGAATACCTTCAGATACAGCAATCACGCATCGACCTAGTGCGTCATAAACTTCTTTCACTTCTTTCAAAAATACCTCTATATCAAATATTTTTTCTGGTAAATATACAAGATGTGGTCCATCTTCTTCTGTGGCTTTTCCTAATGTAGAAGCTGCAGTAAGCCACCCGGCATGACGACCCATAAGAACATTAATTTTTATACCTTTCAAGCTTCTATTATCAGCATCGTCACCTTGAAAAGCATGAGCAACAAATCGAGCTGCAGATCCATAACCAGGACAATGATCTGTTTCTTTTAAGTCGTTGTCTATTGTTTTTGGAATATGAAAAGCCTTCATCTCATAACCAATTTGGTTTGCACCTTCAGCAACTAGATTTGCAGTTTCTGCTGAATCATTTCCACCTATATAGAAAAAATTTCTAATATTTTCTTTTTCAAATATAGAAACAAGCTGTTCAATGTCTTGTTCTGTAGGTTTTTTTCTTACAGAACCAAGAGCCGCTGCAGGGGTTTTACCGATTCCAAATAATTGTGATTCCGATAAAGAGGAGAGGTCAACAAAGTCTTTGGACAGCATTCCTGCCAAACCATGTCGAGCGCCTAAAACATCATCAAAGTCTGCATTAACAGCTTCTTTGATAAAACCAACAAGGGATCTGTTAATTACAGCAGTTGGTCCACCAGATTGACCGATGATTGCTTTTCCAGCAGACATTAGCCGTTTTGATAGACAGAGATGAAGCTTAAATAAGAGTTAGCAATTTCCTCAACTGCTTCTTCTCTTGATTTATCTCCTGCGTGCCAGCCTTTTAGAGATTCCCAAAAGATTGATCGACCAATAGCAAAACCTTTGTATCCATCAACACTTGATCCTGCTCGAAGCCACTCATTAACCTTTTCATCGTTAGCGCCTCTACCAAGAACCACAGCAATAACATCATCTCTTCCACCACTCTTAATTGCTTCAGAAACTTTTTCACATTGTTCTGGAGTATCTAATCCCTCAATTTTCCAAATATCTGGATCTGCACCTTTTTCTCTCATCTCTTCAACAACTTGAACAGCCAATTTAGGTCTTACTTCGGCATCATAACGTGCTTGGTCTCCATCAACACTTGCAAGCTGTCCGTCTGTTGCAGGAACTAAAAACTCTAATAAGAACTTTCTGCCATTGTCATCTAGCCAGTCGGAAAGAGTTTTTATTCTCTCTCCTTGGATAGATCTTGTGTCTGCATCATCGTCTGGATTCCATCGAACCAGGATTTTTACAAAATCTGCATTTACTTCAATAATTTTGTTTCCAAAATCATCACCATATTCAAAATCAAATACTTTTTGTCCAGATTTTTCAACAGGTGCTGCAAACTTAATACCCATTTCTTTTGCTTTTTCCTGAACTTGAAGACCAAAAGCTTCATCAACAAGAATTGCTGGATCTCCACCCGCAATACCTTGATTTTTTGCAGAGAGAAAGCCGTCAAAAATGATGTTTTTCATTTCAGAGACTCTTCCAATTTCATCATCAGTTGGTGGTCTTCCTTCAACCCCTAAAAGACCTTTTGTTAAAGTTCCTCTGTGATCAAACGCTAATATGTATAAATCGTTACTGTAGCCTTTCATATCTCTCCTTATACCTTTTCTTTCCTTTTTCTTGGAATGTAAATACCTATTGTTGATAAAACCAATAAAGATACTAGTACAAAAACATCTGAAAATTCATTTGTTTTGTTTGTTTCTGAAAATGAGTTTGATAGCTCAGAAACTAACTGAACGGTAGTTGTACCCCAGTTGTTAGCTAAATTTTCATCAAGAAAATATACATTATCATTTTGTACAGCATTGATAGCTTCCCACCCTGCTCTTGTTGAAAGGTCTTTATTTAAATAATCAGAATGTCCAACAATAACGAAATCTGGATTTGCTTCTAAAACAAACTCTTCATTGAGAGCTGGGAATCCGCTTTCAAAAGGGTCTTCAACGTTTTGAGCAATATTGTTAATCCCTAACTGGTTATAAATCTCACCAATCAAGGAATCACCATTTACTGAATATATTCCATAAGAATATCCAATTTCGTGATACACAGAAACATTCTCATAATTTACGTTATTAAGAATTGAGTTAATTTCAATCTTCATATCGCGTACGACTTCAGTAGCTTTTGCTGATTTACCAATTAAATCTCCCACTATGTTTATCTGTTCATAAACTTCGTTTAAGTTTTTTGCAGGAGGTAAAAGAGCATGTGTAATATCTTTATTCTCTAAACCTTCAATAATTCCATTGAAATCAAATGCTACAAATACAATATCTGGATTAAGTGCTGCAATCTCATCTGCTGTTACTGTAAATGCATCTATTCTCTCAACAGGTAAATCTAATTTATAAAATGCGTCTATGCCAACTAGTTGATCTTCAGCATCTAAAGAATCGATAATTTCTGTATGTGTAGTTGATAAAGAAACTATTTTTAATTCATTTTGCTCAGATGAGTAAGAACACATAGATAAAGCAAGAACCATTAGTACAAGTTTTAACTTCATATATCCTTCCTTACCACGAGGTTGAAATTTAAGAAACTCCATTCCTTCACTCGAGGATTGTTGTCGTATAAAACCTAAAGGCGACCTGACTTATCTTTCGAATCACAGTTGCGGGACAGTGTTAGGATTTCACTAACTTCGCTTTATGTTTTTTTAAAATACTAGCAGATAATAAAAAGTCTTAGTCGTCGTTGTCTGAGTTTTTAATTGAGTCCATGAGTGTTGGTTCTTCAATGTCTCTTGGAACATCTGGTCTCGGTAAATCTTTTACATCTGCTTCAGATTCAGATTTATTTTTTCTTGCTTTTTTTGCTGAATTTACCATTGACATTAAAACTGTTTCTTTTTTTTCAGACTGAGTTTTCTTTGCTTTTTTTTGTGGAGCTAAATTCGGATCGTTATATGATTCCTCTAATACAACTACTTCAATTCCACCTACTAAATCAGAGACAAGGTTGTAGAAAAAAGCACCTATAGTTGCGAGAGCTGTTTGAACTAACATATATAAAGCTGCCATAGAAACAAGACCAGTAAAAAGGGTTTCTATGTTGTTAACAAGAGAGGCATCTTGATCTAACAAAGCAAGTCTTCTTGCTATATCTTCTAAACCTTGTGGCACTCCTGCATTTACAAGCAATACCCAGAGAATGGACATTCCTAAAACAACTGTCAATGCGACTACAAAATTAAGAACAAAAGTGACTTTTAAGACAGTCCACGGATCTATCTTTCTAATTATTCTTCGAACTCTATTTACTCTTACCATTATTCACTTTTTATTGGTATGAACGCTGAAACCTCTTCCTCTTTTGAAAGCTTCATAATTCTTACACCTTGAGCAGCTCTACTCATTTTTTTTATTTGCTTCACTGCACATCTTATAGCAGTTCCGCCAGTACTCATAAGCATAACTTCAGTATCTTCATCTACTGAACGAGCACCAACTAAATTTCCTTTTGTTTCGGTGACTTTAAGTGCTTTAACACCCATTCCACCTCTACCTGCTTTTCTAAATTCATCGAGTTTTGTTCTCTTTCCGTATCCCTTTGCGGTAATAAACAAAAGAGTTTCATCTCGTGAAGTAGCAGCTCCAACAACCTTGTCACCTTCTCTGAGTTTTATTCCTCTTACACCCATTGCGGTTCTACCTTGTGGTTTAAGATTGGTCTCTTCAAATCTTATAGCCTGACCATTTTGAGAAACGAGAATGACGTCTTCTTTTCCTGATGTAGTTTTAACAGAAACAACTTGGTCATCATCTTTAAGTTTTATAGCTTGCAAAGATTTGTAGTTGGAGTCAAACTCTTTAAAGTTTGATTTTTTAACAGTTCCCTTTTCAGTCATTATTAATAAAAATTTCTCAGTCTCATAGTCACGAGTGTCGATAATGGCCTGTATTTTTTCGTCTTGTCCCATTGAAAGTACATTTTGTACCAATGATCCTTTTGCAGTTCTTGTTGTTTTTGGAATTTCATGAGCTTTTGCTCTATAAACTTTTCCTTTGTCTGTAAAGAATAATAAATAGGAATGTACAGAAGTAGATAGTAGGTGTTCAATAACATCTTCTTCAGAAGAAGCAGCCTTAACTCCTTTTCCACCTCTGCCTTGTTTTTTATATGAGGTTGAAGGTACAGATTTAATATATCCAGCAGCGGAGACAGAGACAATTATTTCTTCATCTTCAATTAAATCTTCAATGGAGACTTCTCCTACGTCTGGAACTATTCTTGATCTTCTTTCATCACCAAATTTTTTAGTTATTGCTTCAAGCTCTTCAATTAGAATGCCTTCTTGTTTTGCTTTACTCTTTAAAATTCCTGTTAATTCTTTAATCGTGTTTTTCAATTGATCTTTTTCCTCCTTAAGTTTTTCCAACTCAAGGGCGGTAAGTCTTCTAAGTGGCATATCTAGAATGTGAGAAGCTTGAATCTCGCTTAACTTAAATTTAGTCATTAAAGATTTTCTTGCTGTTTCAACATCTTTAGATGCTTTGATTACTTTTATGATTTGATCAATTTTATTAAGAGCTAGTAAAAGACCTTCTACAATATGAAGTCTGTCTTCTGCTTTCTTAAGTCTATATTTTGTACGTCTCTGAATAACGTCTATTTGATGTTCAATATATAAACGAATGAGTTCTGGAACTGAGAGTATTTTTGGTACGCCATCAACCAATGCAACAGAGTTAACGGAAAATGAATCTTGAAGTTGTGTTTGTTTAAATAATTGATTCAAAACAACTTGTGGAACAGCATCTCTTTTTAATTCAATTACAAGTCTTGTTCCGTTTCTATCGCTGCTTTCATTTCTAAGATCAGATATACCAACAAGCTTTTTATCTTGAACAAGGCTTGCAATTTTCTCCATAATTCGATCTGTTGAAGCTTGATATGGAAGCTCTTTAACAATAATTGCTGAGCGACCTCTTCCCAACTCTTCAACATCTGCAACGGCTCTTAATTTAATAGAACCTCGTCCTTTTAATATTGCATCTTTAATTGTTGGAGTATCTACTACTAAACCACCAGTTGGAAAATCTGGACCTTTAATAATTTTTAAGTAATCTTTAGGTTTTACGTTTTTATTTTTAATTGTGAACTTAACTGCTTCTGTTATTTCTCGTAAATTATAAGGAGGCATGTTAGTTGCCATAGCAACTGCGATTCCCTCAGCTCCATTAACCAATAGGTTTGGAAAACGAGCTGGTAAGACTTTTGGTTCTGAAGTTTCACCGGAATAGTTTGGTTCGAAATCTACAGTCTCTTCATCGATTCCATCAAGTAATTGAGATGATAATGAAGACATTCTTGACTCTGTATAACGCATAGCTGCTGGTGGATCATCAGGAGTACCAAAGTTTCCTTGTGGTTCAATGAGTGGATAACGAGTACTGAAGTGCTGACCTAAGCGAACAAGTGTTCCATAAATCGCTTCATTACCATGAGGGTGATAATTACCCATAACATCACCAACTACTTTTGAACATTTTCTAAATGGTCCAGTAGGTCGAATTCCTGTCTCATACATTGAATATAAAATTCTTCGTTGAACTGGTTTTAAGCCGTCTTTTACATCAGGTAGTGCGCGTGAAACAATAACTGACATCGCATAATCAAGAAATGATTTTGAAATTTCATCTTCAACAGCAATGGTTCCGTCAATTACAGCTGTCTGAGACTTAGGAGCAACTTCTTTTTTAGGTGTTGTTTTTTTCGCTGCAGGTTTTTTTGCAGCTGTTTTTTTAGCTGGAGTTTTTTTTGCAGCTGCTTTTTTTGGTGTTGGTTTTTTAGCAGGCATTATACGTCCAAGAACCTTACGTCTTTAGCATTCTGTTCAATAAACAGTTTTCTCTTAGAGACATCATTTCCCATTAACACTTCAAACATGTCTGAGGCTTTAGCCATTGCACCTTTTGCATCAGCTAAAGTCACTTGTACTAATGTTCTTGTTTCTGGATTCATAGCGGTATCCCACAACTCTCCGGCATTCATTTCTCCTAGACCTTTGAATCTACTGATGTCATACTTTTTACTTTTGTTTTCTTTTTTAAAGGTTTCTAAAGCTTCATCGTCTTTAAGGTATGTAATTCCAGAAGATGCTTTCACTCTATAAAGTGGTGGTTCTGAAATCCACATTCTTCCGCTTGTAATTAAACCTGGCATAAATTTAAAGAAAAACGTTAATAAC
>BB_Man_B_Liq_inBBDRAFT_1000058_pt1 | contig 16662 bp, 16 predicted proteins | sample BBManParaguerPR_4_FD_10244 | JGI IMG/M metagenome (IMG submission 10244) | reverse complement strand
CGATCGCGCCGCTTGCAGTGACTGTTTTGCCCGTCAANAAGTAGGTTGATTTGCTTATATCGTATGCACGTGCAATTTCGTATCGCGCAAGGAAAGAAGTGTTTTGATTTGGAACGTAATTGACCACCTTGCCCGCCACGGAAATTGCGTCAAGGGTATACCCCCCATAGGCTTTGATCTGTGCGTCATCAATTCCGACGACACCAGAAATCACACCCACGCCGTCCAATTCGTATTCGGCCTCGATATCTTGATCTAGCTTTATCTTGGTACTGAGTGCCCCCGTATAAGGATCAAGATCCATGAATGCACTGCCTGACGCGGGCTGTTCGCACCCCGCGACCAAAACGCCCAGTCCGCATAGCCAACCATCGTTTGAAATTTAATCACTTTCCCTATCCTACAAATTTTTTTGTTTAATTCACCGCAACGCGACCCTAGCACGAACCATAAAACTATCAAATAAAAAAGGTCGCGAAAAACGCGACCTTTTTCGCAAATATTCGCCAATTAGGCTAGTCCAATAATTGCGAAAATTCGCGCCATTCGCCTTTGGACATGCCAGAATTTTCCTGGGTCACATTTTCGCCTTTGATCATGCGGCGCACGCAATCCAGGGCCGTTTTCGACAGGGTTGCACCGCCCATACGGTAATCTTCGAATGCGGCATAGGCAAAGGGCACCCAATCGGCCACAATTTTGCAAATTTCATCCGCGTAAACGCGAATTTCATATTGCGCATGCGCATCTGCCCGCAGGCGCAGGAAATGCAACAGGTTGTGCAAATCCACTTTCCAATACCACTGGGTATAGATGTTTGTGGGCAAATTCATCCGCGCCAATTCACGCGCCAAACCCTGTTGGCCATCTTGGGAAATCAAGGATTGGTAATTATCATAGGCGCGTGCGCTGTCTGCCTTAAGTATTTCCAAAACACGCGCCGCTTCGTCACCGGTTAGGATATCGCCACGCCCCTGATTATTCACCACCGATTGCGCCGCGATATGTTCGGGCGCAGGAATGTAGAATTCGCGGTCCAAAATGGAATAGCGCGCAGAATATTCGTTTACATTGGCCGTGCGATGGCGGATCCACTGACGCGCCACAAACACGGGCAGTTTGACGTGCAATTTGATTTCGCACATCTCAAACGGGGTCGAATGCCAATGCCGCATCAGATAGCGGATCAAACCTTCGTCGTTTTGAACCGATTTTGTCCCCTTGCCGTAACTGACCCGCGCGGCTTGGCAAATCGCAGCATCATCGCCCATGTAATCAATCACGCGGACAAAGCCATGATCCAACACGGGATAGGCCGTATACAAATGACGCTCCATCCCCTCGCTAACGGCGCGCAAGGTCGGATTGGACTGGCTGCGAATTTGGTCGATTTCGGCCTGTTGTTCGGGGGTCAGCGTCATGGCGAATCCTTATGCGTTGTGATTTGCATTATCTATATCTTGTGATGGGCCAGTAGGAAACCGCTATCTAGCGGTTCCAAAATAATCTAAACATTACGAAAACATACTTTAGTATTAACTAAATACCGCATATAGTTAAATAAATATTGATTCAATCGGAGTAACAAATGCATAAGTTTATTGCTGTCGTGTCAATCACCTTAGCCTTGGCCGCATGTGGTGGATCAAGCGACACAAACCCTTTCTTAGAACGTCAAAATAACAATTCGAACGGCACAGACTTAACAGAATCAGATGAGAGCACAACCGACAATACCGGCAGCTATGACGGCAATGATACAAACACATCATCGGGCATAACCGACAATCTGGGTATAAACAGCGGCCTTACATTCCCCGACGGATCCAAAGGTGATATTGCGGGAACACTGCCTGATGAAGATCAATCAATCTATAAAGCGTCAGGAGATGTGCAATCAGTCAAATTTGTAAAGACGGTTGACGAGAATTCGGACCCGATTGATGCGCTATACATTGACAACGTACCATTCGACGGTGTGGCCGACCTGCCCTATATTCCTTCACAAGTATTTACGACCAGCCAAGACGACGTTGGTCTGTTCCGCTCAATTATGACGGTGAAAGATCCAATTTCAGATGAGGACATTGAACAGCTGCGGTACTTTGCCCTGTATGGTAAGAGTGAGACTGGAGCAACTGAGTTCATTATTGTAAAATCTGACTCATACATCGAAGAGGGGTTTGGAGGTCATATTTTCCAAAGAAACCAGTATGATAGCTCGGGAAATCTCGTGACATTTGCAATTCCAACGGGGACTCAAGCAAAATTTGCGGGGAAATATGACGGTTTCCGCGTTCAGACAAACGGGTCTTTCATGACTGCCACGCGCGGCGATGTCCAGTTCATGTTTGATTTCGATGATTTCAACGACGATCCTGCCGTTTACTTCACAGCCACCAATCGCCAAATGGTTGGCGTTGACAATGCGCCAATCAATCTACCAGATTTGACATCCTTTCTTCAAAATTCTGGCATAGATGATACGGGGGCATTCTCGGTCCAGGTCTACTCAACGGCGGTTGATAATCAAAAATATGAAAATGGTACAATTGAAGGCCTGATATCAGGTGATGTTCCGACTGAGCTCGTCGGTGTGATGACCCTTTCATCCACAGGAGCTGGCGGTTTTTACGATCCGACACTCTTAAACGAGCTTGGTACAGAAAATGATACATTCATTGAAACCTCGGGGATTTTTGCGTATCGATAACGTGTAATTCGAACGGAGTGAGACATGCGTTATCTACATACGATGGTGCGCGTATTGGATTTGGAAAAATCCATCGCGTTCTATGAACTGTTGGGACTAAAACAGACCAAACGTCGCGATGATGAAAATGGGCGCTACAGCCTGATTTTCATGGCCCCCGAGGGCCAAGAGGACTGCCCTGTCGAGCTGACCTATAACTGGGACGGGGATGACGGGTTGCCCAGTGACAGCCGGCATTTTGGGCATTTGGCCTATGAGGTCGAGGATATTTACGCCCTGTGCCAAAAATTGATGGATGCAGGCGTGACCATCAATCGCCCCCCGCGCGATGGGCGCATGGCCTTTGTGCGGTCGCCTGATAACGTATCGATCGAATTGTTACAGCAGGGCGATGCATTACCCGCGGCCGAACCTTGGGCCTCAATGCCAAGCACGGGTCATTGGTAACCTGAGGCATTGATAAAATTCCGGTATATCCTGCCTGCGCTGATTATGGTCACCCATGCCGCGCAGGCAACGCCCTGTCGGCAGGGCCTGATCATCGGGCTGGATGTATCAGGGTCCGTCGATGAACGTGAATATTCCTTGCAAACCCACGGACTGGCCACGGCACTGGGATCGCAACCCGTGCAGGACGCCATTTTTGCCGATCCCGGTTCCCACGTCGACATCACAGTATTTGAATGGAGCGGGCGTTACGCCCAGCGCGTGATTGTCCCCTGGACCAGTCTGCATGCGCCCAGCGATATTAATGCCGTAACACAAACCGTGAAATCCGCCCAGCGCGGGATCAGTGATTTAACAACCGCCATTGGCGCATCCATGGAATTTGCCCAAACACTGGCCAGTGAACGCCCAGACTGCTGGCAAATGACCTATGACATTTCAGGTGACGGCAAATCCAATACGGGCCCCCAGCCGCAGGATATCCGCGACACTTTGGGTGATTTGATAATAAACGCTTTGGTCATTGGGGCACCATCGGGTCAAACAGGCCCGCAAGCGGAAACCAGTGCCGAGCTGAGCGCATATTTCCGCGCCTATGTCATATCCCCTGGTCTTGGGTTTATCGAAACAGCTGACGGGTTTGACACCTATGCCGATGCCATGCAGCGAAAATTGATCAAAGAGCTACAAGTTCTGGCCATAGGCGCATTGCAGGGTCAGTAAATATAGCGGATCTGTTCTGTCCAAAACCGTTCCAACCGCGCCAAGGTTTTGGTGGTTTCCATGACGGACGCGGAATCCAACCCCTGAACGGCCTGCATTTTTTCACCATGCTGGTGAAACAGGGTTTTCATAATTGATTGAATGTCGCGCCCCTTGGCCGTTAATTTCACCCGCACGCTGCGGCGATCAATTTCGCAACGCTGGTGGTGCATATACCCCAGATCAACCAATTTTTTTAGGTTATAACTGACGTTGCTGCCCTGATAATATCCGCGCGATTTCAATTCGCCTGCGGTGACCTCTTTTTCACCGACATTGAACAACAACAACGCCTGGACGGGATTGATTTCCAAAACGCCCAAGCGTTCGAATTCGTCCTTGATCACATCCAACAGTAACCGGTGCAATCGTTCGACCAAAGCCATGCTGTCCAAATACAGACCCAGCGCCATGGGTGGATCGGTTACATCAAATCGGGTTAAATCATTCATGCGTCACCTCTACTGATCATTTTCAGCCAAGGTGACGCAAATTTGCGAATTTTCCGTTAAACAGGGGCCAAGCCGTTTTCGGTTTTAATCATATCGCGAATTTTTTCGACCAAATCCTGAAACGCAGGTTTGGCCGCGGCCTGACCGGAACACCATTGATACAGGTCCTGATCGTTTTCCAGCAAAAACAGATCATAGTGGTCCAATTCGGGGTCCGACATTTCATCCAGGAACAGATCGCTAAAGCGGATCAGGATCATATCCATTTCTTTGATACCGCGGCGCATAGACCGCATTTTCAAACGCTTGCGTTTATGTTCCAGCAATTCGGTCATGTATCTTCCTTCAGCCTCAGGCGCAGCTTTTTCTCAAGACGTCCCAGTTTTTCGGCAGATGCAATCATCGATGTCTTAAGATCGCGAATCTCTGTCAGCATCTGACCGATTTCAGGGGACAATGTGGCCTTGTCATCGGGATGTTCTATACCTTCGCCCTGCCCCGTCAATAACCATGGCAAGGATACGTTCAAAATTCCTGACAACATGGTCAATTTATTGGCCCGTGGTTCCGAGATATCGTTTTCCCAACCCTCTAGCGTCGCGGTGCGTACCCCCAAACGGCGGGCCAGTTTTTGTTGCGTCATGCCCGCGTTTTCGCGTGCTGCCGCCAAACGGTCGCCAAAGGTTGATGTTTCTGGTCCGTACCAATCGATTTCTTGATCTGTCATTACACTCTTTCAATATTTATTGTGATTTTCACAGGACCAGCCTATGACACTTGGACAGAATTTTCAAATCGGGACGACTCATGCAATTTTCCGACGCACTTAGCCGGTTCAAACCTTCACCCACGATTGCAATGTCGGCACTGGCCGCGCAGATGCAACAGGACAACCGCGATGTCATCAGCCTAAGCGCGGGTGAACCTGATTTCGACACGCCCGACCATATCAAATCCGCCGCCATTGCCGCGATTACGGCAGGGCATACAAAATACACCGCGCCCGACGGAATGCCCGCATTGAAACAGGTGATTTGCGATAAATTCGCACGCGAAAATGGCCTGCAGTATCAGCCCAATCAAATTTCGGTGGGCACCGGTGGCAAACAGATTTTGTTCAACGCATTGTTGGCCACCATCAACCCCGGCGATGAGGTGATCATCCCCGCGCCCTATTGGGTGTCTTATCCTGATATGGTGCAACTGGCAGGCGGCACCCCCGTGGTGGTCCCCACCCGCCCCGAAGATAATTACAAACTACAACCCGATGCGTTACGCGCGGCGATTACGCCAAACACCAAATGGTTCATTTTCAACAGCCCCTCGAACCCCACAGGCGCAGGATACACATGGGATGAATTAAAACGCCTGACGGATGTTTTGGTGGATGCGCCGCAGGTCTATGTCATGTCGGATGATATGTATGAACACCTGTCTTATGACGATTTCAAATTTGCCACCCCTGCGCAGGTGGAACCGCGACTATATGATCGGACGCTGACCTGTAATGGCGTGTCCAAAGCCTATGCAATGACCGGTTGGCGCATTGGATATGCAGGTGGCCCCGTTGAAATTATCACCGCCATGCGCCAAATCCAAAGCCAGAGCACATCAAACCCCTGCACGATTTCGCAACATGCCACCATCGCGGCCCTGACCGGCCCCACCGATTTTCTGGCCGAAAACAACGCCAGCTTTGTCCGGCGGCGAAATTTGGTGGTATCGCGCCTGAACGCCATCGACGGGATCAGCTGCCCCATGCCTGAGGGTGCATTTTATGCCTATCCGTCGATTGCGCCCTTGATCGGCAAAACCAGCGCAGGGGGGCGCAAAATCACGAACGACCAAGATTTCTGCATGGCGTTACTAGAAGAAAACGGCGTTGCGGCCGTGTTTGGCGCGGCCTTTGGCCTGTCGCCGAATTTCCGCATCAGCTATGCCACATCTGACGAAAACCTGGTCAAGGCCTGTGACCGCATTGCCGCATTTTGTGCAGGTTTAACTGACAGCTGATCGCGCACCATCATCCTGCTGGGGGGCAAATTTGCCCTCTAGCCTGGCCAGCAATGACCGATAGCGCAGGGCCATGGCGACGGCGGCACAGGCCAGCGCACTGGTCAGGCCCAGCCAAACGCCAACCCCCTGCCAATTGACCACAAACCCCAGAACATAGGCCACCGGCAAACCGATCGCCCAATAACTGATGATCGTGATATACATGGGCACAGCCGTATCATGTATCCCGCGCAACAGACTGATGGCCAAGACCTGGATCCCGTCCACAAACTGGAACAGGGCCGCGACAATCAACAACACGACGCCATAGGATATGATCTGATCGCGTGCGGGTTCATTCACGTCCAAAAACAGGCTGATGATCGGCGCGCCAAATACAACAAAAATCATCGATGTAAAAACTGCCCACAACAGGATCATGGCAGCTGCAGCTTTGGAAGCACTGTGCAGTTCGCCCAGATCCTCTTTGCCATAGGCTTTGCCCGCTAGGATGGTTGCGGCGCTGGCCAGCCCCAGATGCGCCATAAACGTCAGACTGGCCACCTGCAACGCGATCCCATGGGCGGCCAATTCAATCACGCCAATCCAGCCCATCAAAAATGAGGATGCGGAAAACAATCCAACCTCGGCCAAGGTGGATATCCCGATTGGCAAGCCCATTTTTGCAACCTGCCGCAGCGCCCCCCAGTCCGGTTTATAAAACCGGACCAGGATTTGGTGTTCGGGCAATTTACGCAGGGCATAAACGGTAAATGCAATCGCCTGAAACAGATGCGACAGCAGGGATGACACCGCCGCGCCGCGCACCCCCATTTCGGGCATTCCAAATTTGCCAAAGATAAAGATATAATTCAAAACCGCATTCGACACCGCCGCCACCAGTGTCACCCATAGGGCAATTTTGGTGAACTCCATCCCTGACAGATAGCTTTTGAATACGGTGGCCCACAGCATCGGGACCAAGGCAAAGCCAGAAATCGCCAGATAATTCAGCGCCAAAACCGAAATGTCTGGATCCTGCCCCAAGGCAATTAGAATACGGTCCACGAATAAAAACACTGGCGTCATCAAAACGCCAAAACCAATCGACAACCACAGAGCCATGCGCGTCACACGGCGAATGGCTGTGCTGTCGGATTTGGCCGACGCACTGGCCACCAACGGCACAGTGGCAAAGGCAAACCCAGATCCAAAAATGATGAAATTAAAGAAAAATGTTGTGCCCAAAATCAACGCAGCCAGATCAGGGATCGAATACCACCCCATCATGACGGTGTCTGTGATCCCAATGATCATCATGGCCATGTTGCTGCCGACAATTGGCAACCCTAACGCGAACAACTGTTTTAAAAAGTTTCGATTTAGATGAAATTTTCCCATGAATCGATCTAGGCAGATTTCACAAAATACACAAGAAAAAACCGCATCAATAAATGATGCGGCCAGTCAGGGAGGAGAGACTGTCGTCGGCCCAGGCAGAAGGGAGTGGGGGGATGCAGTATCTGCCTGAGCGCGACGTTTCAAAAATCGCAACAACGATTTTCTATGACAAGCCGGGCCAAGGTGGGGTTGGGTAAGTCTGGCCAAGCTTTGGCGCCGATACCCGTCCACCGTGTTTGACCGCGGTCTAGAATATCAGCGATAGATACAGTGTGCTGGATACATGGAATGAACACAACACTTATTCACCGCTTGTCATTTATTTACCCAAGCGAAATCGAAATAAAATCTCTTTACCGTTTATTAATAATGCTTTAGCTCATTTTTCGCAATTTCATCATATTGTATAAAATTATTATATTGATATGTTTAATCCGTGCAAATTTGCAGACGACACTCGGGATTATTTTCAAAATTGATACACCATTTTCAATTTCGTAAACACACGTTCAAAGTGTTTTCAAAACTGGGAATTTCACGATGCCAAGGTTGAATGTATGATTCGGCGTTTCGGGTCTTTCCCTTGGGATCGCAAACTGCCATAATACCGCAAATAACACGAGCAGACCGATGGATGATTTACTAGCAAACGCAGCCCCTGACGATTATTCAGCCTCTTCTATCGAAGTGCTAGAGGGGCTAGAACCGGTCCGCAAACGCCCTGGTATGTATATCGGCGGCACAGACGAACGTGCCTTGCACCACATGGTCGCGGAAATCCTTGACAACTCGATGGACGAGGCGGTCGCAGGCCATGCCAACCGGATCGAGGTTGAATTGCATGCCGATTACGCATTGACCGTGCGCGACAATGGGCGCGGGATCCCGATTGATCCGCACCCGAAATTCCCCGACAAATCCGCGCTTGAGGTTATTTTATGCACCCTGCATGCCGGCGGAAAATTCAGTGGCAAAGCGTATCAGACATCCGGTGGTTTGCATGGAGTGGGCGCATCCGTGGTCAATGCCCTATCTGACAGCATGGTGGTACAGGTCGCGCGCAACCGTGAACTCTATGAACAACGTTTTTCACGCGGCATCCCCTTGGGTCCGGTGGAAAAGGTGGGCGCCGCCCCCAATCGCCGCGGAACATCGGTGACGTTCCATGCGGATGCGGATATTTTTGGCAGCCATCGGTTCAAACCTGCCCGTCTGTTCAAATCCATTCGGTCCAAGGCATATTTGTTTTCAGGTGTTGAAATCCGCTGGAAATCCGAAATTGATGATGGCGAAACCCCGACCGAGGCGACATTCCATTTTCCGGGCGGTCTGTCTGATTACCTGTCCGAAACATTGGACAAGGCATCAACCTATGCCGACCGCCCCTTTGCCGGTGTGGTGGAATTTCAGGAGCGGTTCGACGTGCCGGGCAAGGTGGAATGGGCGATCAACTGGACCCCGTCGCGCGATGGGTTTATTCAATCCTACTGTAACACCGTCCCCACGCCCGAGGGCGGCACACATGAAACGGGGTTTTGGGCCGCAATTCTGAAAGGGATCCGTGCCTATGGGGAACGCGTCAACAACCGCAAAGCCAAGGACATCACCCGCGAAGATTTGATCACAGGCGGTTGCGCCTTGGTCAGCTGCTTTATCCGCGAACCCGAATTCGTGGGCCAAACCAAAGACCGGCTGGCCACAAACGAAGCATCCCGTTTGGTCGAAAATTCGGTCCGCGACCATTTTGACAACTGGCTGGCATCGGACACGAAATCCGCCGGTGCAATTTTGGATTTTCTGGTGTTGCGCGCAGAAGAGCGTATGCGCCGCCGCCAGGAAAAGGAAACCCAGCGTAAATCTGCCACGAAAAAGCTCCGCCTACCGGGTAAATTAACCGATTGCACAGCCAAAAACCGCGAGGGTACAGAATTATTCATCGTCGAGGGCGACAGCGCCGGCGGGTCGGCCAAGGGCGCGCGCAACCGCGAAAATCAGGCCCTGCTGCCGCTTAAGGGTAAAATCCTGAACGTCTTGGGGGCCGCGGCCAGCAAACTGGGATCGAACAGCGAAATCAACGACCTATGCGAAGCACTGGGTGTGTCTATGGGCACAAAATTCAACGTCGATGACCTGCGCTATGACAAAATCATTATCATGACAGATGCCGATGTGGACGGCGCGCATATTGCATCGCTGTTGATGACATTTTTCTACACCCAGATGCGCCCCTTGATTGATCAGGGGCATTTGTATCTGGCCTGCCCCCCCCTTTATCGTCTGACCCAAGGGGCCAAACGCCTCTATGTGGCCAGCGACGCCGAAAAGGACGACTGGATGACCAAAGGTCTGGGCGGCAAGGGTAAAATTGATGTGCAACGCTTTAAGGGTCTGGGCGAAATGGACGCCAAGGACCTGAAAGAAACCACAATGGATCCCAAGACCCGCAAATTGATCCGCGTCACCATAGACGAAGATGAACCGGGCGAAACATCCGATTTGGTGGAACGTTTGATGGGCAAAAAACCTGAATTACGGTTCCAGTACATTCAGGAAAATGCCCGTTTTGTCCAAGAACTAGACGTCTAACGCCAAGGATGCGATCATGAACAGCTATGCCATCACAATGTTGTTTGCAGGTGTCGGCATTCCAATATTGGCGGCCCTGAACGCCGCATTGGGCCGTTTTATCGGATCCCCCATTGTCGCGGCCGCGATTTTGTTCAGCCTGGCCTTTAGCGCCTGCGTCCTGTTGGCGCTGATCACCGGACCACAGGCCGTATTGCGGGCGGCGGATGCGCCACGGCATTTATTTCTGGCCGGTTTTTTGGTCGCTTTCTATGTTTTGTCGATTACATTTATTGCCCCCAAATTTGGTTTGGGGAACGCGGTGTTTTTTGTGTTGATCGGACAATTGATCAGCGCGGCAACGATTGACCATTTTGGCCTGTTTGGGGCGGCTGTCACGCCATTGTCACTGATGCGGGCGCTGGGTATTTCCGTTATGGGATTGGGCGTCTGGATCACGCAACGCGCCGTGTAACGATGCGGGGCCAACACATCTTGACCTTGGGTCGCACAATGTGCTGAATGCAGGCAATCAACAATTTTGGGGCCCTGTTATGTCGCTTGCATCTGGTGTGGAATATCTTGCAATCCCGGGCCCATCGGTCATGCCCGATGCAGTCTTGCGAGCCATGCACCGCCCTGCCCCCAATATTTACGATGGCGATCTGATTGACCTGACCGCAAACATCATTCCCCGTCTGAAACATGTGGCCCAAACCGATGGCTATGCCGCGATATACATGTGCAACGGCCACGGCGCATGGGAAGCAGCCCTAGCCAATATGGCCATTCGCGGGGATCGCGTCTTGGTCGCCGCAACGGGGCGTTTTGGCCATGGTTGGGCCGAAATGGCGCGGCGGATGGGTATTGAAACCGATATTGTGGAATTCGGCAATACGTCGCCGATTGATGCCCAGCAGATCCAAAATCACCTTGGCCGTCATGATCCGGATTATTACCGCGCCGTGTTAATTACCCATGTGGACACATCGACCTCTGTCAAAAATGATGTCGCGGCGGTACGCCAGGCGATGGATCAGGCGAAAACATCCGCCCTGTTGGCCGTTGATTGCATTGCATCCTTGGGCTGTGACCAATTTCTGATGGACGCTTGGGGCGTCGATGTCATGGTCGCCGCCTGCCAAAAAGGCCTGATGGTCCCCCCCGGTTTGGCATTTGTATTTTTCAACGACCGCGCCGCAGAACGCCAACGCGCGTTAGATTATGTCAGCATGTATTGGGATTGGGCCCCACGGGTCGCACCCGAGATGTTTTACCAATATTTTGGCGGGACGGCCCCGACGCATCATCTCTATGGTTTGGATGTTGCCCTGAACCTGATCATGGACGAAGGGTTGGACAATGTGTTCCACCGCCACGCCACATTGGCCCGCGCGATTTGGGCGGCCTGCGATGCATGGGCACAGGGCGGCGCATTGCGATTAAATGTGGCAGATCCCCAACACCGCAGCCATGCGGTGACGGCCTTGCGCCTGAACGCCCCTGACGGGACGCGGCTGCGCAACTGGACGCAATCGCATGCAGGGTTGACGCTGGGTATCGGGCTGGGCATGTCAACGCCCACTGACCCCAAAGGCGACGGTTTTTTCCGGTTTGGTCACATGGGGCATGTGAATGCCCAAATGATCATGGGGTTGCTGGGCACGGTCCAAGCGGGCTTTGCCGCGCTAGACATTGACCACGGCACAGCCGCGATTGAGGCCGCCGCCCGCATCATCGCCCAAGGTTAATCCCGCGCCTGTTCCAATGCGTCAGGCAAAACAGCGGCAAAGATATCCAAATCCTGCGCTGTCCCGACACTGACGCGAATACACCGGTTTTGGGGCGCCACAAACGGCATGCGCACAAACACATCACGCGCGATCAACCCCTGCAGCACGCGCTGGGCAAAATCCCCATCACCGCCACAATCGATCGTTACGAAATTGGTGGCCGATGGTATGGCCGTCAATCCATTGTCATTGGCAATCTGCGTCAACCGATCACGGGCCGCCCCCACCTGTGCCACCGTTTGGGTTAACCAATCCTGGTCCTGCACGGCGGCGACTGCCCCGATCTGCGCCAAACGGTTCATTCCGAAATGGTTGCGAATTTTTTCGAATTGCGCAATCAGTGCCGCCGCCCCCATCGCATAGCCCACGCGCGCGCCGGCCATGCCATAGGCCTTGGAAAAGGTACGCATCCGGATCACACGGGGGTCATCAATGGCAATCTGGGGCACCGCATCAGCGGGGGCAAATTCAATATAGGCCTCGTCCAAGACCAACAAACAGCCCGGCGGGATATGGTCCAATTGGGCCACGATATCCGCGCCGCGCGCATAGGTGCCCATCGGATTGTCAGGATTGGCAAAATACACCAGCTTTGCATCCACCTGACGGGCGCGGACCAACAGGGCTGGCAAATCCTCGGCATCATCGCGATAGGGGACCTTGTGCAGTTGCCCGCCAAAGCCCTGCACATGATAATTAAACGTGGGATAGGCCCCATCTGATGTGACCACCGCATCACCAGATTGCACGAATAGACGCACCAAATATCCCAACAATCCATCAATCCCTTCGCCGACGACGATACTATCAGCAGGGATCGCGTGATGCGCGGCCAAGGCTTGGCGCAGATCGTGGCTGGTGGGATCGGCGTATTTCCAAACCTCAGGCGCTGCGTCCTGCATGGCCTGAATGGCCCGCGGCGATGGGCCAAAGCCGTTTTCATTGGCCCCCAGTCGCGCGGCAAAGGGACGCCCGCGCCCGCGTTCTTGGGTTTCGGGACCAACAAAGGGAACCGTCGCAGGCAACTGATCGATCAGTGGGGTAAATCGCGTGTGTGTCATGCGCAAAATCTAGCTATTCTAATGTCGGCGGTCTAGATGAAAACCCACAATCGCCCCACAATCAGCACACAATCACCCTTGACCATTTGCGCCAGCCGTACCACTTTGCCACAAACTGACAAGGAGTTCACCGTGTCCCAAAGCGCCCGCCCCTTTGCGCGATATGAAATGATGATTGCCTGGCGATACCTGCGCGCAAAACGTGCAGATGGCGGGGTCAGTGTGATGACATGGATCAGCCTGATTGGCATAACACTAGCGGTCTTTGCACTGATTGCAACCATGGCCGTGCGCAGTGGGTTTCGTGCCGAATTGGTGGACACAATCTTGGGCGCGAATGCCCATGTCACGGTGTATCACCTGCCCGTGCGGACCCCATCCGGGGCGGTTGATCGCAGCATCCGCGACTATGACGCATTGGCACAAGTGCTGCGTGAGCATCCTGATGTGAAACGTGCAGCGCCCCTGATCCGATCCCAAGTCATGGCCAATCACCAAGGGCTGAACGCGGGGATTGATGTTTATGGCATTCATTATGCGGATTTGTTGGATTTGGAACGCATCGCCCATCCCGAAACCAGTTTCGGCCAGATCCAGGATTTCAACCAAGGTATTGCGATTGGTTCAGAAATTGCGCGATCGCTGAACGTATCCGTTGGGGACACGATCAAATTGATTTCACCGGACGGGGTTAAAACCGCCTTTGGCACCAGCCCGCGGGTCAAATCCTATCCGGTTGTTTATGTCTTTTCCGCGGGCCGCATCGATATTGATAAAACACGGGCCTATCTACCCTTTGACGAGGCGCAGGATTATTTCAACCGCGATGACGCCGCTGATGAGATCGAGGTCTTGGTTCACCAGCCCGAAGACATTGGCCGGATTGTCGACGAATTGCAGCCCCTAACCGGTCCCCGCGTCCAATTTTGGACCTGGCAAAACGCGTCTGGATCCTATCTGCGCGCCCTAACGGTCGAAGACAATGTGATGCTGATCATCATGGGTATCCTGGTTACAATCGCCACCCTGAACATCACATCTGGCCTGATCATGCTGGTCAAAAACAAAGGGCGCGACATCGGCATTTTGCGCACAATGGGCCTGACCCAAGCTGCTGTTTTACGGGTCTTTTTCCTGTGTGGGGCATTCACGGGGATTATCGGGACCCTATTGGGTGTTGTTTTGGGATGCCTCTTTGCGATCTATATTGATCCGATCTTTTCCGTGGTGAATTACCTGTCGGGGGGCGGCGTCTGGGACCCCGAAATCCGTGGTATTTATTCCGTTCCGGCCCAGCTGAACGCGGGCGATGTGATTTGGTCGGTTTGTTTGTCACTTGGGCTCAGCTTTGGGGTGACCTATTTTCCGGCCCGCCGTGCCGCGCGGTTAAACCCTGTCGAGGCTTTGCGCTATGAATAATTCCGTTTTGCAACTGCGTGACATCCACAAAACCTATAACGCAGGGCGGCCCAATGCTGTCTGTGTGCTAGAAGGGGTTAATCTGGAATTAGCCGCTGGCGAAACCTGTGCGTTGGTTGCGCCATCGGGGGCTGGCAAATCAACATTGCTGCACATCGCGGGCTTGCTAGACCTGCCGGATCGTGGATCAATTTTGCTAAACGGCGCTGAAATTGCGACAAAAAATGATGCACAACGAACAACACTTCGGCGGCGCGACATCGGGTTTGTGTATCAATTCCACCACCTGTTGCCTGAATTTTCCGCCATCGAAAACATCGTGTTACCGCAATTGGCGGATGGGACATCTGACGCCAAGGCCCGCAAACGGGCCAGCGACCTGTTGGACATGGTGGGCCTATCGCATCGTGCAAATAATCGCCCATCACAGCTGTCGGGCGGCGAACAACAGCGGGTGGCCTTTTGTCGGGCACTGGCCAATAACCCCCAAGTGTTGTTGGCGGATGAACCCACTGGCAATTTGGACCAAGCCACGTCAGATCATGTGTTTGATGTGTTGATGCAGGTTGTGCGCGACACTGGCCTGACCGCGCTGATCGCGACACATAATCCGGAAATGGTCAAACGGATGGACCGTGCCGTTCATTTGTCAAACCACAGTTTGATCCCGGCCTAGCCACGATAATACCGATCAAAGAGACGTTGCGGATCCGCCCCGCACAGATATCGCAGCAACATCGTGATATTTCGCGCGCCTTGACGGGCCCAGCCGCGATTTTGGTATTTGTCGGCGCGGGTGATCACGGCACCGCGCAGGGGCCGCAACCGGCCCGAGAGGCGTTTGGCCAGGGCGACATCCTCCATCAAGGGGATATCAGGGTATCCACCGACCGCACCCAACAGGGATTTGCGCACAAACAGCGCCTGATCGCCATAGGGCAACCCAAAAATCCGTGACCGCATATTGGCCCATGCGGCGGTCCAACGCGCCGCCAACCCTGCCTGATCGAATGACAGATCAAAATATCCAGCGTCGGGGCTGTCCATATGCGCCAAACACAGATCAACCCAATGACGGGGCAGTTGCGTATCACTGTGCAAAATCAACACCCATTCGCCCTGCGCCACATCGACCGCGCGGCTGATTTGCCCCCCTCGCGATGGGGGACCAGCCACCCAAACCGCGCCCAGATCATGGGCAATTTGTGCCGTGTCATCCTGTGACCCGCCATCCGTCAGGATCAATTCACAAATCAATCCCTGATGCAGCCCAGCAAATAGCGGTTCCAATGTTTTACCCAAAACCGCGGCGGAATTAAATGTTGGAATAATCACTGAAACGGGTGCAGTCATGGGTTTTCCTTGGGCACGGGGATGCCTATATTCTGGGTCAGGCAGCAATCAGGTGGCGTGATTATGAATGACAGATCTGTAATTGAAATCCAAGGTCAGGACCGGATCAAATTTTTACAAAATCTTGTGACAAATGATGTGTCCGGCCTGTCCCAAGGCCCAGTGTATAGCGCGATTTTGACGCCTCAGGGAAAATTCATGGCCGATTTTTTCCTGATTGAACGCGGCGACAGCATCTTGATGGACATTCATCAACAGTTGGCGGGTGACATTTTGAAACGGCTGAACATGTACCGGCTGCGCGCCGATGTGCAGCTGGGCCTGACCGACATGATCGTATCGCGCGGTGTGGATGACGCCCCCCAGGGCGCGGTAATGGACCCGCGCCACCCTGACATGGGATGGCGGTTTTATGGCGACAGCGACCTGTCACAGCCCAACATCGACTGGACCGCCAGACGCATTGCCGCAGGCGTGCCAGACTATCCACAGGATCTGACCACCGACAGTTATATTCTGGAAATGGGGTTCGAACGCCTAAACGGCGTCAATTTCAAAAAGGGCTGTTATGTCGGACAAGAAGTCACCGCCCGCATGAAACATAAAACCGAACTGAAAAAAGGGCTGGTTCGTCTGACATTCGCCCAGACTGCCCCCACGTCAGGCGAAATTGTCACAGAACACGGGAAACCCGCAGGATA
>BB_Man_B_Liq_inBBDRAFT_1000057_pt1 | contig 16666 bp, 15 predicted proteins | sample BBManParaguerPR_4_FD_10244 | JGI IMG/M metagenome (IMG submission 10244) | reverse complement strand
GGTACAGGCTACGGCTTCACTATTGGCTAATGTTAACGCTATAATTTACACTTGTTGTAAATATTAGCATGACATACTTTCAACTCAAAGAAGCAAATCGTTTTTATTGGATGGTCAAAGGCCAACTTATTCCTGAATCATGGAGCGAAAAAGATATTATGGCAACATATGAATCTTACTTTGCTCGCATATGGGGCAACCACGAAGCATGTGTGCATGAGATTGGTTTTGAAGCAGCATGGGCGCAACGCCAAGCAGAAAANCGGTTGACAAAGGTTGCATAAGAACTTATAATATACAAATATTCAATGGAGTTTATTTGTATGTTACCTAAGTTACTTGTTGTCGGTCATGGTAGACACGGCAAAGATACTGTATGCGAAATGTTACAAGCATACGGTTATACTTTTCAGTCTAGTTCTAAATTTTGTAGTGAGCTTTTTATCTTTGACGAACTAAAAGACAAGTACGGTTATGCTGACGAAGAAGAATGTTATGCAGACAGACATAATCATCGTACTGAATGGTATAACATGATCCATGATTATTGTCGTGATGACCTTGCACGATTAGGCAGAAATCTATTTGCAGAACACGACATCTACTGCGGCTTACGCAACAAGCGTGAATTCTTTGCTATGCAGAACGAAGAGATTTTTGATTACGCTATTTGGGTTGATCGAGCAGATCACTTGCCTCTAGAAGATCCTAGTTCAATGAGTATTGAACAATGGATGTGCGACTTTACAATTGACAATAATGGTTCGCTAGAGCGTCTTGAAAAGAACGTAGCAGTTCTAATGCGTAAGATTTTTAAAGATCGGGGATTAAGTCTCCCTGCTTCCACCGGACACCGGTTTTTTGCAGAATACGTTGACAGTTAGCACAAATAGTTTTTAGGTTACTTGGTCTACAATTTTGTAAGTCGCCGTCTATATGAAACACATTAAACTGTTCAGGATGGCGACTTTTAAAACCACACTTCTCACAAGTATCTAATTTTTTATATCCTGCTTGCTTCCACTTAGGTATTCCGTGACCGACTCCGTTACGTAAACAAGTCTCGCACAGTTTACGATAGTAAGTTCTATTTCCTTTTTTGTAGTTTATAGCAGCAGGTCGCTGTCCGCACTTGCATAATGGTCTCATACTGTATTTAGCTCACCTTTTTGGTCCCTTTTTCTACGGTATTACAGCTATATTTTCTTCTGCAAGTGGTAAATACAAGTAATAAATTGACCCAATCCATAGGAGAAATATAATGGCATTAACATCACCAGGTGTACAGGTTAGCGTAGTAAACGAGAGTTTTTATACTCCGGCTGAACCAGGTACAGTTCCAGTTATTTTCTGTGCTACAGCACAGGATAAAACAAATGCTTCGGGTACAGGTACAGCGTTAGGCACACTAGCACAAAATGCAGGTAAGCCTTACTTGATGACATCACAGCGCGACCTAGCTGAAACATTTGGCGATCCTACTTTTAAAGTAGACTCAAACAATAATCCAATACACGGATCAGAAGTAAACGAATACGGCTTACAAGCTGCTTACTCTTTCTTAGGTGTATCAAACAGAGCATGGGTAGTAAGAGCTCCAATTGACTTAGGTCAACTAGAAGCAAGATCATCTGTTCCTACTGCTGATCCAGCAGCTGGCACATATTGGTTAGATACTACTACATCATTATTTGGTATCCAAGAATGGAACAATGCAGATGTAACAGTTACAGGCGGTCAAACATTTACAAATAAAGTACCGCTAGTGCTAACAACTGAAGCACAAGTTACAGGTACTGTAACTGCTCCAGGTGCTCCATTAGCATCAATTGGTGAAATTGGCGACTACGCTGTAGTTGCAGTTAACAAGCTAGTTACTGTTTGGTACAGAGCTGCTGACGGAGATTGGGTACAGTTAGGCAGCGATGAGTGGAGAGACAGCTGGCCAGCAGTGTCAGGGTCAAAAGCTAATCCAAGTGTTAGTGCTTCGACATTTACACTAAACGATACACTTATAACGCTAACTAACGGACAAACACTATCAGAAATAGTTAACGCAATTAACGGCCTAGGAATTGGCGGTCTTCGTGCAGCGGCAGTTGACAACAGACTAGCAATTTACAGCGACGGCACTACAAGCGGAGACGATAGTACACAAGCAGGTCCAGTAGTAATTGCAGCTGGTACAGCAAACGATACTACTGCACTAACAGCACTAGGATTAACTGCTGGAACTTACTATCCGCCAGCATTGCAAATTAGCAAGCATACACAGATTCCAGATAGCTTTAAGAAAACAACTGGTGCAACCGGCAGACCAACTGGTTCTATTTGGTTAAAAACTACAGAGCCAAATCTAGGTGCTCGTTGGAGAGTAAAACTTTGGAATGCAGAAACAAGACTATGGGATTCTATTGAAGCACCAATGTTTGACTCTGCACAGAATGCAATCTTTGAATTAGATAGAACAGGCGGCGGCGAAAACTTGCTAATAGGTGATATGTTCATCCTAACTAACGTTGCAGGTGATACACTTCCACTAGGTTCGTTTAAAGTATTTAGACGCAACGCTATTGGTTCAACTGTTATTAAATCAAAAGTAATTGAATCAAGTTCTTTTGTTGCTGGCACATATAATATTACTATCCAGTCAACTGCTCCAGGTAGTGCTGAATTTAGTAACTTTTCTGCAAGCACTATTGCTGTTACACTTACAGGAACTGAAAGTGCAGAAGATCAAGCAATTGCTTGGGCAACAGCAATTACAAGCGCAGGCATTCCAAATGTAAGCGCAGAAGTTGACGGCGAAAACAGAATTGTTATCAAACATAGCAAGGGCGGTGAAATGATAATCACTGACGGTAGCGGCTCAGCAGCATCGTTAGTTAGATTAGGAATTGAACCATATGTAGATGCTAACAGCGGCACACAGTATGTTTCATATGAACCAGGTACTGACAGCGGCACACAGCCACAAGTTTACCGTGCAAGCAACTGGCAAGCACTAAACTACACAGCTAGTGCAACTGCGCCTACTGATACAGCAGAAGACGGTCAGCTATGGTACAACTCAATCATTGACCAAGTTGATATTATGATTCATAACGGTACTACATGGGTTGGTTATCAGTATGATGGTAGCGACAGCACAAACTTTGGCGATGCAGCACCTTACTACTCAGCAGTAGCAACTGATAAAACAGATCCAAATGGTCCAATTATTGCTGCTACACAACCATCTAAGCAATCAGACGGTACAGAACTAGCAAATGGCGATCTTTGGATTGATAGTTCAGACTTAGAAAACTATCCAATGATTTATCGTTATAGAAAAGCAACTGATGCTTGGGAACTGTTAGATAAAGCAGACCAAACAACAGAAAACGGTGTACTATTTGCTGATGCACGTTATGGCACAAGTGGTGCAAACGGAAACACAGCAGCATCTATTAAAGATCTACTTACAAATAACTACATAGATCCAGATGCTCCAGATCCAGCACTATATCCAAAAGGTATGTTACTAGTTAATACACGCAGAAGCGGATTTAACGTTAAGAAGTTTGTTAAAAACTACATTCAAACAGGTGACAAAAACCTACGTCATAAAGAAGAACAAATGGCAGACTACAACAGAGATCGTTGGGTTACTGAGTCAGGTAACCAAGCAGATGGTAGTGGTTCATTTGGACGTAAAGCTCAGCGTAAAGTTGTTGTACAATCACTACAAGCAATTGTTAATAACAATGATGAAATCCGCGATGATGAAGCACGTATCTTTAACTTGATTGCTTGCCCAGGATACCCTGAACTAATTGGCGAGATGATCAACTTGAACTACGACAGAGGTCTAACTGGATTTGTAGTTGGTGATGCACCAATGAGATTGAAACCAGATGCAACTAGCCTAAATGAATGGGCAACCAATGCAAGACTAGCTGCTGAGGACAACGACGACGGACTAGTTAGCCAGGATGATTATTTTGCAGTATTTTATCCAGCAGGATTTACAAGTGACAACTTTGGTAACAACGTTGTAGTTCCACCAAGTCACATGATGCTACGCACTATTGCACTAAGCGACCAAGTTAGCTACCCATGGTTTGCACCGGCAGGTACAAGACGTGGCGGCATTACTAATGCAAGTGCTACAGGCTACATCAACGACGAAGGCGAATTTACAACTATTGCACTAAATGAAGGTCAAAGAGATACATTGTATGCACAAGGTGTAAACCCAATTACGTTTATTACAGGTGCAGGACTTGTTAACTTTGGACAGAAAACTCGTGCAAGAGGTAACAGTTCACTAGATAGAATTAATGTTGCACGTTTGGTTATCTACTTACGTAGTCAGCTAAACACACTTGCTAAACCTTACATTTTTGAACCTAATGATAAAATCACACGTGATGAAATCAAAGGACAAGTTGAAAGTTTACTACTAGAACTTGTAGGTCAAAGAGCATTGTATGACTTCTTAGTTGTGTGTGACGAAACAAACAATACTCCGGCAAGGGTTGATAGAAACGAACTATATGTAGATGTTGCTATTGAACCAGTCAAGAGTATTGAGTTCATTTACATTCCGCTAAGACTGAAGAATACAGGTGAAATAGGCGGCCTGTAAAATGATAAATACTTTTAACTTAGGAGCAAATTAAATGGCAATTTCAACACTATCAAAAATTACAGTGCCTTTAGCAGGTGGTGACAGTGCTAGTACGCAAGGCTTGTTGATGCCGAAGCTCCAGTACCGCTTTAGAGTGTCGCTGGAAAACTTTGGTGTTTCAACACCGACTACAGAACTTACCAAACAGGTAATTGATGTTACTCGTCCTACAGTTGCATTTGAGCCAATGGAGATCCATGCATACAACTCAAAAGCATACTTAGCTGGTAAGCACACATGGTCACCAATTACATTGAACTTACGTGAAGATGTAAACAATGCAGTGCAAAAGCTAGTAGGCGAGCAGTTACAGAAGCAGTTCGATTTCTTCGAACAGTCGAGTGCAGCGTCAGGACAAGATTACAAGTTTACGACACGTATTGAAATCTTAGACGGTGGCAACGGTGCTAACACACCAAACGTACTTGAGACTTTTGAACTGTACGGTTGCTTTATTACTAATGCTAACTACAATACACTAGCATACAGCAACAACGAGCCAGTAACAGTAACACTAGAAATCCAATACGATAATGCTATCCAAACTCCAACAGACACTGGAATTGGTACAGCAGTAGGACGNACACTAGGAACACTAATTACCGGCGGCGGCGCATAAAAAGATTATCTAAATCTATTAAAAGGGGGCTTAGGCTCCCTTTTTTATTATCTGCGTACATAATAGTTATGGATAAATATTAGTATGGCACTAACATCTAATGGATTCTTAGATAATTTACTTTCGGGGCTTTTAGGCCCTAAAGGAACCGTTGCGGATTGGCAACACGCAAGTAGATTGTATGTTGACAACGACTTACGATTTGCTCCTAAACAAAAGTTTTTATATCACGTATACTTTCAATTAGATCCTGTTGTAAGTACGATTCTTCCTTCATTAAAAGAAAAGCATAGTTTAGAAATTGGAATGCTAGTAAAGCAAGCAGACCTTCCTAGATATACTGCTATTGTAGAAACAAGAAACAAATACAATAGAAAGAAAAATGTACAAACAGGAATACAGTACGAACCAATAAACATTACTTTTCATGACGACAACTACGGTGTAACTACTGCATTGCTAGAAGCATACTATAGATATTATTATGCAGATGCAAGTTACGGCAGAAATCCAGGAGCGTATAACAAAGCCGGTGCAGGTGACAATACATACATGGGCAGCGGTAGAAATCAATTTAAATACGGTTTAGATAATAATATTAGTGTACCGTTTTTTAAAAATATACAAATTAGTCAACTGTCTAAAAAAACTTATACAACATATACTATTGTAAATCCTATTATTACATCTTGGCAACACGATACTGTTGACAATTCAGATGGCGCAGGAATGATGCAAAACTCAATTACAGTAGCATACGAAGCAGTACATTATTCGAGAGGCGCAGTAAATTCAAGTGACGGCGGTACACCTACAGGATTTGGTGATCCTTCACATTATGATACACAGCCATCTCCTATAAGTTTGTTAGGCGGAGGAACATTAGGCATCGACGGTATATTTGGTGCAGGTGCAGACTTATATGATTATATTTCAAAAGGTGATAACTTTAGTAGTCCATTAGAAGCAGGTCTTGCAGGATTTCAATTAATAAGAAATATATCAAATTTAAATTCTTCAAGCGTAAATGAGTTTGCTAAAGATGTTGCAGGTAATATTTTATCAGACGTTACACAATCTTCATCCAACGTAACGAGCGGATTAACTGATACCGTTGTTCCTAAAACAGCAGGACAAAACGGAGCAAATGCTGTCACTGAAGCTACTCCGACTATTACAACGGCACCTAATAGTGAGAATACTCAAAGACAGCAACTACTAGCAAATCCAATACAATTAGAAGATACTGCAAGGAACATATTTTTAAATGATTACTTGACTGACGGTGGTAGCAATGGTGTTAATGGCGCAAACACAGCTTGGGCAGCATTGCCAGAAGGAAGCAAACAACTATACAGAGATAAAGCACTGGATCTAACAACATGAGCGGATTACCTATAAGAAATATTTCTAAAAGAACTGATAAAGATGTAACTTTGTTTTTTGACAAATATTACGAAAGACCTATCAGTTTAACTGACAGCGACTTATCTACAGTTGTTGGCTTTTTTGAATCTAAAGGGTTTGACAAAAGTGCATCTTTAACAGTCGGCACAGTGCTTTTAAATCAAGCAAAAACAGATGGCGTTGACGTATATTCATTATTACAAAGTTTAAAAGGGCTAGACGAACTAAAGCTAAGTGCTGTTATTGCAGAAATTTTAAATTATAATAGAAAAAGAACAAGCGCAGTTGGCTTTAAAAAAGATCAAACAATTACAAAATACGAAAGAAGAAATATTATTGAAGGTACTCCTGAACAGGTATTCATAAATACAAGCGTAGGAACTAACTTTAGTGCTACAGGCTTTACATTTGATTCAGATACAATCACCTTCGACGGAGAATAAGGAATGGCTAAACAGATTATAAACACAGGTAATGCACCAAATGACGGTTCTGGTGATGGCCTGCGCACAGCTGGTGGAAAGATAAACGAAAACTTTAGTGAAGTTTATTCTATTTTAGGCGATGGTGAAAATCTTCTCAACACTGATGTAGACTTTGGTCCTAACAAAGTTTACTTTAGCAATACTTTTAATACAGAGCAAGATCTTCAAGCAGTAAGTGCAAGCACTTACGGTGGTATGATAGCTCATGTAAACAGCACAGGTTCGTTATACTATGCACATTCTGGACAGTGGAGAAAACTGTTAACGTCAGATCCGTCAAATAGTATTAGTAATTACGAAGACCCATTAGATACAGTAGCATATACAGGAAACTATTCTGATCTAAGAAATAGACCTACTCTACCAACTGCTATTACAGATTTAGGAATTACTGACGGCAGTGCAGGACAAGTTTTATCAACTGACGGCGTAGGTAATTTTATTTTTAGAGACGTTGAAGCAACAAGTATTGAATTTATTAACGTTACTAACAAACCTACTACAATAGCAGGCTACGGTATCAATGATGCGTTTACAGGACGTTACGAAGACCTAACAGGAAAGCCTACTCTGTTCTCGGGCGATTATGCCGACCTAACTAACAAGCCTGCTATACCTGCAGACGTTAGAGATTTAACAGACTTAGATACTTTATTATTTGATAAAGATTATAATAGCTTATCTAACTTACCTAGCATACCTGCAGATTTAAATGATCTAACCGATGCAAATAATTTACTATTTTCGAGAGATTACCAAGATCTAAGCAATAAGCCTACTAGCTTTAGTTCTTTAACTTCGCTTAGTATGTCTTTAGGTATTACTATTGACGAGTTTAGTAATGACGACACAATGACAGATAATAGTGCTAGTGCTCTAGTTACTGAACGTGCTGTTAAAACTTATGTGTCTACTCAACTAGGTGGCTTAGAATTAATTGATCTAGGTATTGCTGAAGGTACTCCGGGACAAGTTTTAACTACTAATGGTGCAGGAACATATACATTCCAAACTATCGACACAGATACCATTGGTAACTTTACAATGGCAAATAGTAACATTGACACAGACGACTCAAGTGCTATTACTATTACGCCAAGTGTAGTTGCACAAAGTGATTTAACTGTACAAAATGACCTAATAGTAACTAATGATATTACTGCAACTAAAATTACAGTAGATGAGATTATAACAGAAGCAGTTGGAGATCCAGAGCTATTTTCCGAAGCTGATCTAGATATTACAGTAACTAACGCACTAAAAATTTCAGCAGCTGAAACTAGAATTACTTCGGGCGTAGATGTACAAGGAGAAGTAAGACAAGGCGGTGAAAGTGCTAATGGCGCTTCTTTTATTCCTATTGTAATTACTGATACAATTTATAGTGTAATTGATCCAAGCACTGCTGATACAGACAGTACCGACTTTATACAAACTGTATGGCAGAAGCAAATCGAAAGATATACCACCGGCGGCGAAATTTTGTTAACTATGAATAGTGCCGATAATGATTTATATGTAGTGAAGAAATTCTTATTTTCGTCTACAGGACAGTTTGGAATGTATCAAACAAAAGAAATTGGATCTATCGGAGAAACAGAAATTTATTCAGACTGTACAGTTGAATATGACGGAACTAATTTAAAAGTGATAGTAAGAAGTCCAGATAATAATTATAATCTAGTTCGTATAACAGGGCAAATAACATACACAAGTAATCCACTAAGTGTTACAGTTTCTGGTTATTAACGGAGGATTAAATGAGCGAAAAGTATTATCAGATATCAACATATGATGCTGAAGGATTCGAAACAGTTCATGATCTTTTGTGTAATGCAGATACAAGTGACGAACATATACCACAGCGATCTGTAGAATGTACAGATCATAAACCTCATAGTCCAACACGTGGTGTATTCTTACTAACTGACGAAGAAGCAGATCAAATAAAACATCACAGTGCTGTAGAATTTATTCATATAGATTATTCTTCGTATCCTGAACAATACAAACCTAACCCTGATGATATCGTAGCAACACCTGTTGCGTTTTTTAATAGATACTCGGGTACAGTTAAAAACTACAGAGATTTTGAAAATGTAAATGCGTTACCTGCAACTCCGCAGGTGTCTGATTTAAACAGAACTGGATTCCAATTACTACGCTGCACTCAAGAAGAAGAACCTTGGCTAATACAAGGTCAGGGAGATTTTACACCAATTGAAAGTAATATTAGACAACAAGGATCGGGTAAAGATGTTGATGTAGTTGTTAGCGATGACGGTTGCTGGTTCGGGCATCCTGAATTTCAAAATAATCAAACATATAGATCTAATCCTACTGTATCAGCACCTAAACCAAACGGCTATATTGGAGGAAATCCGCTGCCGGGCGAAGGTACATGTGACTTGCTGGATCTAGTATTAGATTCGCCTTATTATATTGACCCCGATTACTTTAATTCAGATTCTGAGAACCTATTAGAAACTAGATGGGACGGAACAATTGTTCCTACTGAAACAGCAGCATTAAATTGGTGGGCATTAGGAAGTAATAGAAGCGTTAAATTTGCTAATATCGGTACTGTTGATTTAAGATTTTCAGGTTATACTCGTGCAAGAAATAACGGTTCAAATTTAGCAAGATCTACTTACGGACGTCACGGAACTCCGTGTGCTGCATTAACTTATGGTAGAACACAAGGCTGGGCATACAATGCTAACAAATGGTTTGTACAGTCGTTAAACTTTGCCGGAACAGACATCGAACCTTATTTTGACATACTAAAATTGTTTCATTTGCACAAACCAGTTAATACGAAATATGGAACACAAGATCCTACGATTGCATCAAACAGTTGGGGGTACCGAGAGAGTACTAAAAGCGGAAGTTATTATACCTTTAGAGGTACTACTTCTAGCTATGCAGGGTATACTAATGAGCCGCCGTTTATTGCACACATGGGACAAACAGGCGATATTGGCAGATGGTCGGGAGAAATGAAGGATAATTCTTACACACAAGCTGGTAAAGAATTAGTAGATTCGGGTGTAATATTTGTAGCTGCTGCTGGAAATAGTAATCAAAAACAAGTTACTCCTGATCATCCAGATTTCAACAATTATATCCACGACGGACTAAATGACACACTAACTCAAACAACATATTTTGAGTTTGGATTGCCAGTTTATGGTACTACAAATCGTCGAGGGTTCCCTACTCAGATGGGAAAAACTTTACAGTATGATTATCCTGTAATTGCAGTCGGAGCACTTGATGATGATTTTATAAATGACGGTGCATTAAAAGAGAAAAAAGTAAACTATAGTAATCGAGGCAATACAGTAGATTGCTATGCTCCTGCAGACGGTACTCTTGCTGCTAACCACAGTTATAGTGCTGAAGGCATTTATCCTGCAACATACCCAGAATATAATAAATCTGTATTTGACGATAAAGGATTTTCAGGAATATGCAGTTCAAATAGTATATTAGCTAATTTAACACCTATTCCTTTGTTTACATATACAATCAATACTAATACATTTGAAATTGATAACTCGACACCGTACGATCCAGAACCTAGCTGGTCTAACTTTGGCAGTGATTGGGATTCAGGCGACGGCAACGGCGGATATAAAGGGTGGACAATTCCTTGGGAAGTTGAATTTAACGGCAGCACTTACACAGAAATATTTTTAAATACTAACAGTGTGGTAACTTTTGGCCAGGCTTCGAGTAATTCAAACATTTCGGCAGTGTCACCTGCTTTGCCAAAAATTGCAATAAGTGCGGGCGACGGGGACGGCCAATTAACTGCTAGTTCTTGGAGAGATCTTACACTAGGAACTTCACCAAATAGAGAATTTACCATAAGCGGGACGTTTGTACTTGTTAATGCATCTAGCACGGGATTTGTAACTTGGCAAATGAAGTTTTTTGAAAACGATCCTCAAAGAATTGATCTTATTGTAGTAAATAATGATAGAATTGCATCTATTGGAGATGCTCCTGCTAGTCCTACAGATTGTGCATTTGGCGGAACCAGTGCAGCATGTCCTGTAGCAAGCGGATTCTTAGCAACGGTACTCGAACATAATAGAAATTGGACCTCGTATCAATTAAAAGATTATATGCAATCCTTGAATGCACAACCGTCAGATAAGTTCTATTACGGAACAGAAACAACTACAGCTACATCAAGCAATTGGTACGATTATGAAAGTTTAGAAGGCGGTTCGCCGCAAGTATTATATCAAGGAACAATTGAGAAGAGTACGTTCCCTCTTGTTCCTAGAACAAAAACTATTCGTGGACCATTAAATCTAAAGGGCGGCGCAAACCTCCGTTATAAATAATGTCTAGATTTGCACAAGGTAAATTCAAACTACAAAACCCAGAAAAATATATAGGATCTAGAACTCCTACGTATAGAAGTAGTTGGGAGTTTGCATTTATGAAATTCTGCGACGAACATCCTAGTGTGCAACAATGGGCAAGTGAAGCTGTACAAATACCTTATAGAAATCCTTTAAGCGGAAAATACACAATTTATGTTCCGGATTTCTTTATTGCATACGGAGATAAAAACGGCAAGCAGCGTGTAGAGCTTATTGAAGTAAAACCTGAAAATCAAACAGTTAAAGAAAAACTTGGGCGCAGCAGAACAAATCAAGCTCACTGGGTTGTTAATCAAGCCAAGTGGGAAGCAGCAAGAATCTGGTGCAAACAAAAGGGCATATTTTTTAGAGTAGTAAACGAGGGCGATATATTCCATAAAGGTCGCCGTAGATGAACATAACATTTATAGGAAGTAATAATGAAAAATATACTTTTATCCACATTCCAAAAACCGCAGGAAAAAGTATCAGCGCATATATATTCAAACATGCAAAAGAACACTATACCTTACATGATGATTCTCATGCAACAGTTGAAGAAATAAGATCATTAGGTAAAGATTTAGGCACAACATTTGCAGTAACACGAAATCCGTATTCTCGTGCAGTAAGCCTATATAGATATCTTTATGAAACTGATATTAAAAAATTAGCAAAAGAAGCAGATCCTTATTTTAATACAACATCGAATCTTGATTGGTACAAACATTGGCATGACCGAACAGGTAAAATTACATTTCAAAAATTTTGTGAACAATTACCATTTGTTCCGTTAGGACATGCACAGCATCCTTATACACCTGTTGATAAACTTTTTAAATTTGAAGAAATAGATAAATTAAATAGTTTTATTAAAGAATGTTTAGGTACAACAGAAGATCTATTTCATTTAAATAAAACCGGACCTAACAGTTATAGACGATATTATAATAAACATGCTACGAAATTAGTTTATAATGCATACAAAAAAGACTTTCAAATGTTAGGATATTCTAAAGACATAAATATCATTATATAAATGGTGTAGTACTATGACTAAAAAACTTGAAGAACTTTTAGATTTGCCAGATTCAAAAGAAATTTTAGATCAAGCAAAGCAAGAAGAAAAAGAAACAAAAAAGAAAACTGCAATAGTCGAACAAGAGGAAACCTTTGACGCTATGGCAGAGTTTGATAAGATATCATCCGCACTTCCAGCAGTAAAAGGACTCGGTCAAAAAGCCGATGAAGAACTAGAAGACATTGCAGGTAGAGCACTAGACGCATACGAAGATCTAATGACACTAGGCATGAACGTAGAAAGTCGTTATAGTGGTAGAGTTTTTGAAGTCGCAGGAACAATGCTAAAAACTAGTTTAGATGCAAAGACTGCTAAACTAGATAAAAAATTAAAAATGATTGAACTACAGTTGAAGAAAGAAAAAATGGACAAAGAAGGTAGTTCAAGTGACGACGGATTAGTAAGCGGCGAAGGATATGTTGTAACAGATCGCAATAGCCTATTGGAGCGACTAAAAGGTCTAGATAAAGATAAATAACATATAATAGGATATTCGACATGAGATCATTTAGTGAAATATTAGTAGAATCAAAAAAGACGTATAGCTTTCTAATTAAAGTTGCAGGTGACCTTCCTGAAGGATGCGAAGCAACAATGAAAACAGCATTAGAAAGATTTAGCGTGTCAAAACTATCAACAGCTAAAAAAACACCTATACAAGAATCGCCACTAGATTTTCCGCAGTTGAAGAATATGGAAGTACACACCTGGGAAGCAGATGTTAACTACCCGACTACTAGAGAAGTATTAGAAAACTATCTAGCAAGTGCTTGCAGTATTCCAGCAGCACATATTGTAGTTAGAGTTCCAGGAGAGCCTTTAGAGTTACAGCAAGAGCCAAAAAGCGATGAGCCGTACGAAGCAATGTTAGCAACAGAAGACATGGGCGGCGAAAGTGCTCAAGATTCGGTTGGTAGTAATCGTGTAATGGAGTTACTAAAAGAGCTAGAAACAGATCGTAGCGAAAGAGAAATTGATCCTGTTGACGGCATAAAGGCAGAAAGTACTAAAGATATCGGAGACCAAGAAAACACCAAATCGGTTGTAGGGAGTTAATTATGAGCAATAATATGCTAGACATTTTAAAGAATTTTGACAGTGCTGAAAAAGGCGAAAAACCAGCAGGTCCTGCAGAGGTAGGAAGCATGAAAGCAATCCTTGAAGGATTTCACAACGTAACTGAAGCAACTGTCGAAGAGTGCGGCGACATGGAAATGGCAGCACCTATGTCAGCAGAAGGCCAGCCAGTAACAGTTAATGTAACAGCATCAGGAAAAGAAAATGTTGCAGATCTAATTGCATTAATGCAACAAGCAGCAGGCATTGAGCAACATGTAGATATGCCAATGGCACACGATGCACACATTGATACAGACTCTCACAACATTGAAATGCCATCAAAAGATCAAGAAATGGACATGGCAACTATGCGTCAAATCATGGCAGCAGGTGACAAAGAAGAAGAAGCCACTGAAGAGTGGGATAACAGTCCAGAAGAAGAGTACGGTAGCGAAGACGATGTACTTGCAGTAGGTGACGACTTGCATAGACCAAAAGATAGAAAAGCAATTCGTACAAATGATCCTGCATTAGAATCTCTAGTAAGCGAACTAAGAGCAGACTTACGCAAAGCACTAGAAGAAAAAATGTCAAAAAAAAAGGATGTAAAAGCCGCTGAAGGCGAACGCCACGGCAATGACAGCATGTATGACAAATGCTGGGACGGATACGAAAGAGTACCTGGTAAGAAACGCGGCGAAAAAGGATCATGTCGTAAAAAATAATACTACGGTGGGGTTACACCAAATAGAGCCTTAGGGCTCTATTTTTTTGGATAAGTATTATTATGAGTAAAAGTTTAGACGGTGTTTTAACCAAAAAAGCAAATCAAAAAGAAACTTACACTAATGCACAAATAGAAGACATTGCTAAGTGTATGGATCCTAATGAAGGTTACTTGCATTTTGCAAGGCACTTTGCTTATATTCAACATCCAGTAAAAGGCAAACTCTTGTTTGATCCTTTTGAATACCAATTACGATTAATGCATAGTTACCATAACTATCGTTTTAACATTAACATGATGCCACGACAAACTGGTAAAACAACGTGTGCAGCAATTTATCTTGCTTGGTATGCAATGTTTAACCCAGACCAAACTATTCTTGTTGCAGCACACAAGTACACAGGTGCGCAAGAGATTATGGCTCGTGTACGTTTTGTATATGAAACTTGCCCAGATCATATTAGAGCAGGTGTTACATCATACAACAAACAATCAATTGAGTTTGAAAACGGATCACGTATTGTAGCACAAACAACTACAGGCAACACAGGACGTGGTATGTCTATCTCGCTACTATACTGTGACGAGTTTGCGTTTGTACAACCTAATATAGCAGAAGAGTTTTGGACTTCAATATCACCTACACTAGCAACAGGTGGTCGTGCTATTATTACAAGCACACCTAACTCAGACGAAGATACATTTGCACAGATTTGGAAACAGGCAGAACAAAAGTTTGACGCCCACGGCAACGAAACTGAACTAGGTATCAACGGTTTTCACAGTTTCTTAGCACACTGGAGCGAACATCCAGATCGTGACGAGAAATGGAAAGAAGAAGAAATTGGACGTATCGGCGAAGAAAAATTTAGACGTGAATACGGCTGTGAATTCTTAGTATTTGACGAAACATTAATTAACTCAATTAAACTAGCAGCAATGGATGGCAAAGCGCCTATATTAAATATGGGGCAAACACGTTGGTATAAAAAACCGACTAGTCAATATACATATGCAGTGGCACTTGACCCTAGTATGGGCACAGGGGGCGACTTTGCTGCAATACAAGTATTTGAATTGCCTAGTTACGAACAAGTAGCAGAATGGCAACACAATCAAACTGCTATACCAGGACAAATTAGAGTACTTGCAGACATATGTAATTACATTGCAAGTGAAACTAAAAATCCAAATGGTGTATATTGGAGTGTAGAAAATAACGGTATCGGCGAAGCAGCACTAATCGTTATAAACGATTTTGGGGAAGAGAATATACCAGGACTATTTGTGTCTGAACCTATTCGAAAAGGACATGTGCGCAAGTTCCGTAAAGGTTTTAATACTACACACGGTACAAAGATTACTGCATGTAGTCGTTTAAAAACAATGGTCGAAAACGACAAAATGACTATACACAGTAAACCTTTGATTGGAGAACTAAAAGGCTATGTTGCTACTGGTAGCAGCTTTCAGGCAAAAGTAGGCATGAATGACGACCTAGTAAGTGCTACATTGTTGGCACTAAGAATGATGGATGTACTCAAGGACTGGGATCCAAGAGTATATAATACTTTTAATCAGGCAGAAGATTTTGAAGACTATGATGCTCCTATGCCAATCTTCATTAGCAGTAACTATTGATAAATATTAATATGAAAAACTTAGAGAATATATCAGAAGACCTATTCAATAAAATTCGAGGACGCTTTCCTAGCGTTACAATTGGCGATGCTGAAGGTAATGTAACTAACGTTCCTACAGACGCACGTTTTTTTGATTTTGAATATAAAGATGGCGGTCGTGTTTTAGGCAAAGTAAGTATTACACTAGACGAAGAATCTATAGCAGTAATGTACACTGATGATTTTGTTGCGAATGAAGATTCAATGACTAGAGACAATTGGTATAATTTTCTAAAAGAGTTACGTCAGTTTAGTAAAAAGAGATTGCTAAACTTCGACACAAGAAACATTACAAAAAATAATTTAGATAAAAGAGATTATAAATTTTTAGCTCAGAACCGCATTGAGGATGGACAAATGAATGAATCAAAGCTATATGGCACATCAAGAATAAGTTATCAAGATTTTGATAGTGCTCGAATAATGATTAAGCATACAGAAAGCATTAATCAAGAAAGTGCTACAGGACGTACACAAAAAGTTGGTAGCATTTATATTGAAAGTGCAGACGGTGAAAGATTCAAATATCCATACAAGCACCTAAGTGGTGCAAGA
>BB_Man_B_Liq_inBBDRAFT_1000056_pt1 | contig 16675 bp, 10 predicted proteins | sample BBManParaguerPR_4_FD_10244 | JGI IMG/M metagenome (IMG submission 10244) | reverse complement strand
CAGCGTCGTTTTGCCGTGGTCAACGTGACCGATTGTGCCGATGTTGCAGTGGGGTTTACTGCGGTCAAACTTTTCCTTTGCCATGATGGCCTCCTGTTAAGTTAGGACCGGAACAGAAATGCTGTTCCGGTCTTGTTTCAATTAGGCGTATTTCGCCTGAATTTCGTCTGCAATGTTCTGTGGAACTGGGTCATAATGCGAGAACTGCATCGTGAACTGCGCGCGGCCCGAAGACATTGAGCGCAATGTGTTGATGTAGCCAAACATATTCGCCAGAGGAACATTTGCGTCAATCGCAATTGCGTTGCCGCGGTTTTCCTGACCAGAAACCTGGCCACGACGTGATGTCAAATCACCAATGATACCGCCTGTGTACTCTTCGGGCGTGATCACTTCGACCTTCATGATAGGCTCTAGCAACTTCGCGCCCGCTTTCTTCATACCTTCGCGCATACACATACGTGCTGCAATCTCAAAAGCCAGAACAGATGAGTCAACGTCGTGGTATTTACCGTCGATCAATGCAACCTTAAAGTCAATCACGGGGAAGCCAGCCAAGGGGCCGCTATCCATAACAGACTGGATACCTTTTTCAACGCCAGGGATATATTCTTTGGGAACTGTCCCGCCAACAATACGTGACTCAAACGAATATCCTTCGCCAGGCTCGGTCGGAGAGATGATCAACTTTACTTCGCCGAACTGACCTGAACCACCAGACTGTTTCTTGTGGGTATAAGAATGTTCAACTTCGTGCGAAATTGTTTCACGATAGGCAACCTGTGGTGCACCGATGTTCGCTTCGACTTTGAACTCGCGCTTCAAACGATCCACCAAGATGTCTAGGTGCAATTCGCCCATGCCCTTCATGATGGTTTGACCTGACTCTAGGTCAGTTTCCACGCGGAAGGATGGGTCTTCTGCTGCTAGACGCGCCAGACCTTGTGACATTTTCTCTTGGTCGCCTTTTGTTTTAGGCTCGACCGCAATTTCGATCACAGGATCAGGGAATGTCATCGTTTCCAGAACAACAGGCTCTTTAACATCACATAGGGTATCACCTGTGGTGGTCTCTTTCAGACCGGCCAAGGCGATGATGTCACCTGCGAATGCTTCTTCGATCTCTTCGCGGTTGTTTGAGTGCATCATCATCATACGACCGATGCGCTCTTTCTTACCCTTGGTCGAGTTCAAGACGCTGTCGCCTTTGTTCATTTTACCCGAGTAGATGCGGGTAAATGTCAACGAACCAACGAATGGGTCGTTCATGATTTTAAACGCAAGACCTGCGAAAGGCATGTCATCATCTGCACGACGTGCGATGTTGCGAACCTCTTCTTCGTCACCGGGTTTAAAGCCCATGTAATCGACGACATCCAACGGAGATGGCAAATAGTCGATAACCGCGTTCAACAGCGGCTGTACGCCTTTGTTTTTAAATGCAGAACCGCCCAGAACTGGAACAAACGCCATGTCCAATGTCCCCTTGCGCAGCAGTTTGCGCAGAGTTGGAACGTCGGGTTCGTTGCCCTCAAGGTATTCCATCATCGCGTCGTCGTCCATTTCGACGGCCGCCTCGATCATTTTGCCGCGCCATTCGTCGGCCATGTCCTTTAGGTCATCGCGAATGTCAACTTTGATCCAAGATGCGCCCAGATCTTCACCCTGCCACAACCATTCTTTCATGGTAACCAAGTCGATCAAGCCTTCCAGCTCGGTTTCGGCACCGATTGGAATACCAACAGGAACGGCACGCGCGCCTGTGCGGTCTTCGATCATGCGAACACAGTTAAAGAAGTCCGCGCCGATTTTGTCCATTTTGTTAACGAACACAATCCGTGGAACTTTGTAACGGTCAGCCTGACGCCAAACTGTTTCTGTTTGTGGTTCAACACCTGCGTTGGCGTCCAACACACAAACAGCACCGTCCAACACGGCCAAAGAACGTTCAACTTCGATGGTGAAGTCAACGTGGCCGGGGGTGTCGATGATGTTCAAGCGGTGCTTGGGCGAGTCAGCTGTTTGGCCGTCTTCTGTACGTTCCCAGAATGTGGTTGTCGCAGCCGAGGTAATTGTAATACCGCGCTCTTGCTCTTGTTCCATCCAATCCATGGTGGCCGCACCATCGTGCACCTCACCGATGTTATGGGATTTACCTGTGTAAAACAGAATGCGTTCCGAACAGGTTGTTTTACCTGCGTCGATGTGCGCCATGATACCAAAGTTGCGGTATTCTGACAGTGGATAGTCGCGTGCCATATCAGATGGTCCTTGTAAAATTTACCAGCGGTAGTGGCTGAACGCTTTGTTCGCGTCGGCCATTTTGTGTGTGTCTTCGCGTTTCTTCACGGCGGCACCACGAGAGTTCACGGCATCCAACAATTCGCCGGCAAGACGCTCTTCCATCGTGTTTTCGTTGCGGCCGCGTGACGCAGTGATCAACCAACGAATGGCCAATGCCTCACGGCGTTCGGGACGCACTTCGACGGGGACTTGGTATGTTGCACCACCAACACGGCGCGAACGAACCTCAACGGATGGTTTGATGTTGTCCAACGCTTCGTGGAACACCTCAACAGGGGCGCGTTTGACTTTGTTTTCAACGCGATCCAGGGCGTTGTAAACGATTTTTTCTGCGACTGACTTTTTGCCGTCAATCATCAGGTTGTTCATAAATTTCGACAAAACCCGATCGCCAAACTTGGCGTCAGGTAATACTTCGCGTTTTTCAGCGGCGTGACGACGAGACATTCAAAATTCCTCTTACTTCGGACGCTTCGCGCCATATTTCGAACGGCGCTGTTTACGATCTTTAACGCCTTGCGTATCCAAAACACCGCGCAGGATGTGGTAACGCACACCTGGAAGGTCTTTTACACGACCACCGCGGATCAACACGACTGAGTGTTCCTGCAGGTTGTGTTTTTCACCAGGGATATAGCTGATGACCTCATAGCCATTTGTCAGGCGCACTTTGGCAACCTTACGCATCGCTGAGTTTGGTTTCTTAGGTGTAGTCGTGTAAACACGTGTACAGACGCCACGTTTCTGTGGGCACTGCTCCAAGTGCTGTGATTTCGACCGTTTTACTTTTGGCTGCCGTGGTTTACGGATCAGCTGTTGAATAGTTGGCATACCGGTTTTCCCCGTTTAGCTCACACATGGTTTGCACAGGGGCAATCCCCATGCGGCTCAAAGTTGGCGTGTTTAGCGCGTCCGCATAACACAAAAACCGCATGCGTCCCTTCGTTCTCAGGAACGACGCGGCGGGTTTCCAGAGGATCGAGGCCGAGGCCTGGATCTTGACCACTTCAGAACTGAAGTTCGGCGGCGGGGCGCCCCCCTGTGCCGATATAGGGGCGCGTATACGGGGAGTCGCGGGTATTGTCAACATCCCCCGCCAAAGGATTGGCAGCCAGCTTTACAAATCAACCTATCAGTGCCAAGCATAGGAATACAAACCTTTATGTTGATACCCGAGGTCGTCATGCAAATTGTTGGTCTGTGCCGTTTTTCCTATCCCGCCATTGGCGGATTTCAACGCGATCAAGGATCGGTCGCGGACCGCAAGGCATACCTATACGATCGCGCACGCCTTGAACACCGGTTTCGGCTGTTTGAAACATTTTGTTTACCCTCGATCGCGCAGCAATCAGACCAGGATTTCACATTTTCAATCTTAATCGGGGATGATTTGCCAGACTGGGCCTATGCACGGCTGCAGGATTTAACACAATCTATCCCAACCATAAAAATTGTGGCGCGCGCACCCGGGGTGCAACGGCTGGTGACCGCTGATGTGATCAATTCCGAACGGCGTCCCGAATATGATCTGTGTGCGCAATTTCGTCTGGACGATGACGATGCTGTCAATGTGCTTTTCGTGGAACTGCTGCGCGATCTTGGGCCGACCTTATCACGCCTGTTTCCTGACGCCCCCATGATTGGCCTGGATTTCCACAAAGGTTTGACCGCAACAGTGCGCCAAGGCGAAATTTTAACCGCGAATGTTATCCATCAATATTTAACATGCGCGATGGCCTGTTTTGTCCGGCGGGGCGTACGCCAGACCTGTATGAATTTCAAACACCACAAGATTTACGAAGTCATGCCAACCGTTTCGGACGGCAGGTTCCCGATGTTCATCCGATCCCTGCATCAGGCAAATGATTCCAATGCGCTTGCCAATAATGATGGCAAGCCATTTGATCCCCCCAGCCCTGAAATGGCTGAGATGTTACAAGATTTGTTTGGCATCGATACAAAACGGGCTAAGCAGATTTGGCAGGATTTTTCCGCTGGGCGTTTCGCAAAATCGTAAATATCCCCGATCCGACAATCAAAACGGCCCCCAGCCATGTCAAGGGTTTGGGAATATCGCCGAACACAACCGCCCCCAATGTCAGGGCCCATAACAAACCAGAATATCGGAACAGTGCCACAAACGACACCTGCCCCACCCGCATCACCAAGACGGATAACAAATATCCGCAGCCGACAAAGGTCGCAGCCCCCGCCAAATATCCCCATTCGGCCGTTTGCATCGGAACCCATGTCGTCTGGATCAGCATCGCCCACGAAAATACCCAAACCCCGATCGAGGCCATCAGTGTGACAAAGAGCGATGGAACACCTTTTGACAATCGATGTGTCACAATATCGCGCAGGGTGACAAACAACACAGCCACCAGCGCATAAAGGCTAAAGACATCAAATCCATTGGTACCCGGGCGCACAATAAACAGCATTCCAACAAAGCCCACGATGATGGCCACCAACCGGCGCCACCCAAACCGTTCACCCAAAAACAATGCCCCCGCCAGGGTCACCGTCAGCGGCAACAGCTGTAAAATCGCGGTCACATTCGCCAGTGGCATATGAATAAGCGCAGTCAGGAAAAAATAGGCGGCCCCCACCTCGGCCAAAGTGCGCACCGCGATAATGATCCAATCGCGCCTGTGCAACTGCGGGCTAAGGGATCGCAATTTCCAACATAACATCAGCAATATCAAACTGGTCGCAGCCCCGCGCAGAAACAAGATCTGTCCCAATGGTAGGGTCGCCCCCAGTAATTTGACAAAAGTATCATTGATGGTGAATGCCGCCATCGATGCAATCATCAACAACGCGCCATGCAAATTGGAATTCATTCTAATGACCTTAGACCCCAAAAACACTCGGGGCTAACTTGGCCCCCATTACCAGCGCCAATTCACCTCGAACAACGAATTAAGCTTTACGGGGTTTATGACGAATGTAAATTTATTTCGGTCCTGAGAGGTGAAAATTCCACGACTATCCAGGGGAATACCCCCTAATGACAGACCGCAACTGATCGATTTCGGAATCTGATCCGGTGGAAATTCATAGATCAGAGTCTTAGTGGCAGTTGGAATTGAATTCCTGTGGAAATCACTGCCCATGTCAGCGCCAAAGACCACATGATATTTGGATTGCATTTCGACATCCACGGTGCCCCCTTGGCGCACCGGCGGCACGCATTTCACAAAATAATTGGAATAGAGCCCAGCGTGATCGATCCGATCAATCGTAACGCCGCTGAATTCAACATGTTCGACAATACCATGGGCATTAAATGTTGCCCGATGTCCCGTATATTCCCCCGTAACTATCAGATAAGTAAGTATATGGTGATAATGAAAACTGGGGCGATCAGGCGACACCCGCACATGCTAACCGTTATTGGTCACAAAACGGTTTTCGCGCCCCTCGCCTATTCCATACATGGACTGATAGGCTGTCATTTGCCGGACACCATCGCGCAAATTCACAGCCCCGAATTTTGCCAATACTTTGCGGGTATGCACCTTTACCGTCTCAGGCGAGATCTGCAGCAAACTTGCAATGTGGCCACGTGACAAACCCTCCAACAGATATGCCAATACCTGCCGTTCACGTCGGGTTAACAGTGGTGGTGCTTCATAAAAAAAACGGTCAAAATGCCCCCATAGGGTTATTAAGTGCAAACCTTTAATCAGTATTCGCCACCCATCTGAAACAATTTTTCATGAAAGTTTAAATTTGAGAAAGCAACAGTTTTGTATCCCTTAGATACAGGAAAGCCCCCTGCAAAAACAGGGGACTATAGAGGGAGTGCCAGAAGCGTTTCGCAAGATCACCAATCTGACACGACCGTATTAAATTATTACTCGGTCCGTGTCTTTGCCCTTAGTTTCGGCCCGTGTCCGCCGCAACTGGTGTAACGACTGCGGTCGAAGTCGTAGCAAAGGTCAGCATCAAAATAACAAATAGTTTCTTCATTTTTTCGTCCTTTCACATGTTGTTTCTGTCGATCAGCGACACAGGATAAAATGCAAGTGAAAGGCCAAGTCTGGATCTGCATACCGAAAAAAGGTACATTTCTATCAACTCGATAACCATTCCACCGCATACCTTGTTCACACAAATGGCCCCCGGCACAGGCAGAGGGCCAAGACGTATGATCCGTGGACTAGGGACATTCATCACCATAGGCCGTCATACGAAATTAAATCTTAATTAACCGTTACCATCTGTTTCCGCAGCGACAGGAGTAGTCACCACCGCAGAAGCGGACGCAAAAGTCAGCAGCAAAATAAAGAATAATTTTTTCATGTTCATTCCTTTCACTGTTCAGTTTGATTGATCCTTGGCGCGCTGGTGATAATCCAGTGCAAAATCAGCCTAAATTTTTTCGATTGGAAATGCACCCACCACTGTCAAATTGATAGGCATTTTTGAAATTATCTCTGCAATAAAAAACACCCCGCCAAAGCGGGGTGTTTGTCATACTAATACGGGGTGCTGATCCGTATTTATTCTGCTTGATCGCCCTCGGGCTTGTCCATCGCAATTGCGGCCAATGCCTCTTCTTGACGAGCCTCGATTACAACGTTGTCACGGTCATTCGCGATGCGGCGCACGCGCTGGGTTGCCCCACCTGTGCCCGCAGGGATCAAACGTCCAACGATGACGTTTTCTTTCAGACCAATCAACTTGTCGCGTTTGCCTTGAACTGATGCTTCGGTCAGAACGCGGGTTGTTTCTTGGAATGATGCGGCCGAGATGAACGAACGTGTCTGCAGTGATGCCTTGGTGATACCCAGCAGGATGGGTTCACCCTGTGCTGGACGTCCACCTTTGGACAATGCCTTTTCGTTCGCAGCATCGAATTCGGCTTTGTCGACATGTTCGCCTTTCAGCAGCGTTGTATCGCCACTGTCAGAGATTTCCCATTTCTGCAACATTTGGCGAACGATAACTTCGACGTGCTTGTCGTTGATTTTCACACCTTGCAGACGGTACACGTCTTGGACCTCGTCAATCATATAGTTGGCCAAGGCTTCGATACCCATAATGGCCAAAATATCATGCGGCGCAGGGTTACCATCCATCAGGTATTCACCTTTCTGGATAAAGTCACCCTCCATCACAGGGATGTGCTTGCCCTTGGGAACCATGTATTCCACTGGGTCACGTGATTCATCGACCGGTTCGATGCTGATACGGCGTTTGTTTTTATAGTCCTTGCCAAAGCGCACATAGCCATCGATTTCCGCGATGATCGCGTGATCTTTGGGGCGACGTGCTTCGAACAATTCAGCAACGCGGGGCAGACCACCAGTGATGTCTTTGGTCTTGGCGCCTTCGCGTGGAATACGCGCCAGAACGTCACCGGCCCGAACAGCTGTGCCATCCTCGACCGACAAAATTGCATCCACTGACATTGGATAGGTGATTGGTGCGCCCTGTTCGTTGCGCACGGGTTCACCGTCACTGTCAACCAAGATAATTTCTGGTTTCAGATCATTCCCTTTGGGTGCAGCACGCCAGTCAACAACGATTTTCTGGGTCATACCCGTTGCATCGTCTGTCTCTTCGCGCACGGCGATACCGTTGACCAAATCCACATGTTTTGCTGTACCATCTTTCTCAGCGATGATCGGCAATGTGTATGGGTCCCATTCAAACAGTTTTTGACCGCGTTCCACTGTGTCACCCTCTTGGACGAACAGTTTGGTCCCGTAGCCCAGTTTAAAGCTAGCACGTTCCACACCCTGATCGTCAAGGATACGCAGTTTCATGTTGCGGCCCATGACCAGGGTTTCATCATTCGCGTTTTGCAGAGTCATGGGCATATCGAATGCGATTTTACCGGGCTGACCTGCCTCTTGGAATGATTGCTGACCACCTTGGGCAACGCCGCCGATGTGGAATGTCCGCATCGTCAACTGTGTCCCGGGTTCACCGATAGACTGGGCTGCGATAATACCGACAGCTTCGCCAACGTTGACCTTGGTCCCACGCGCCAAGTCACGACCATAGCAGTTGGCGCAGACGCCCTCTTCTGCTTCGCAGGTCAATGGGCTGCGGATACGGGCAGATTGCAGACCGGCCTCATCAATGGCATCGGCCATCAATTCGTCGATCAGCTGACCCTTGGCAACCAACACTTCGTCAGTGCCAGGTTTGACCAGATCTTCGGCCGCAACGCGACCCAAGATCCGCTCTGCCAGCGATGAAATCACTTCGCCATCGTTGACCGCAGGTTCCGCAGTGATGGAATTTTCTGTGCCACAGTCGTTCATGCGAACGATACAATCCTGTGCCACGTCCACCAAACGACGGGTCAGATAACCAGAGTTCGCCGTTTTCAACGCCGTATCGGACAGACCCTTACGCGCACCGTGGGTTGAGTTAAAGTACTCAAGAACGGTCAAACCCTCTTTAAAGTTTGAGATGATCGGTGTTTCGATAATGTCGCCGTTCGGCTTGGCCATCAGACCACGCATACCGCCCAGCTGTTTCATCTGGGTCACCGAACCACGCGCACCGGAATGGGCCATCATGTAAACCGAGTTTGGTTCCATTTCGGCACCATTTTCGTCCTGCCTGGCCGATGAAATGGTGTTCATCATCGCTTCGGTAACTTTGTCGTTACACTTGGACCAAGCATCGACAACTTTGTTGTATTTTTCGCCCTGAGTGATCAGACCGTCCATATACTGTTGTTCGAAATCTTTAACCTGGTCACGTGTTTCGTCAACGATCGACCATTTGTTATCTGGGATAACCATGTCGTCCTTACCGAACGAAATACCAGCCTTGAACGCCTCTTTAAAGCCCATCGACATAATCTGATCACAGAAAATGACAGACTCTTTCTGGCCGCAATACCGGTAAACGGTGTCGATCACCTTTTGCACGTCTTTCTTACGCAACAGGTTGTTGACCAGATCGAATGGCGCCTTGGCGTTTTTCGGCAACAACGCGCCCAAACGGACACGACCCGGTGTCGTTTCATAACGCTTGACCACTTCGTTTCCGTGTTCGTCGATCTGCGGGATACGCGCCGTGATTTTTGCGTGCAGGTGCACCGCGCCGGTGTCCAACGCATATTGCACTTCGTCGATGGATCCAAACACCATGCCTTCGCCCTTCATGCCTTGGCGCATGATGGTGGTGTAATACAGACCCAAAATCATATCCTGTGATGGAACAATGATCGGCGCACCGTTTGCAGGTGACAGAACGTTGTTTGTTGACATCATCAGAACGCGGGCTTCCAACTGTGCCTCAAGGCTTAGGGGCACGTGGACCGCCATTTGGTCACCGTCAAAGTCGGCGTTAAACGCAGAACAGACCAATGGGTGCAGCTGGATCGCTTTGCCTTCGATCAAGACGGGTTCAAACGCCTGAATGCCCAAACGGTGCAGCGTCGGCGCACGGTTTAGCATCACGGGGTGTTCGCGGATCACCTCGTCCAGGATATCCCACACTTCGGGACGCTCTTTCTCGACCAGCTTTTTCGCCTGTTTCACAGTGGATGACAGGCCTTTTGCTTCAAGACGGCTATAGATAAACGGCTTGAACAATTCCAAGGCCATTTTCTTGGGCAGACCACATTGATGCAGTTTCAGCTCAGGACCAGTCACAATCACCGAACGACCCGAGAAGTCGACGCGTTTCCCCAAAAGGTTTTGACGGAAACGACCCTGCTTACCCTTCAGCATATCGGACAATGATTTCAGCGGACGTTTGTTGGTGCCGGTGATCACACGACCACGGCGGCCGTTATCAAACAACGCATCCACAGATTCCTGCAACATCCGTTTTTCGTTACGCACGATGATATCAGGCGCGCGCAATTCGATCAGACGTTTCAAACGGTTGTTCCGGTTAATCACACGGCGATATAGATCGTTCAAATCTGATGTCGCGAAACGACCCCCATCCAGCGGCACCAAGGGGCGCAATTCTGGTGGGATCACGGGAACAACGGTCAAAATCATCCATTCAGGACGGTTGCCGGATTCCAAGAAGGATTCGACAACTTTCAAACGCTTGATGATTTTCTTGGGCTTTAATTCGCCTGTCGCTTCTTTCAGCTCGGCGCGCAGACGCTCGGCCTCAGATTCCAGATCAATGGCCGCCAACATTTCGCGGATCGCTTCGGCGCCGATATTGGCGGTGAAGGCGTCCATGCCATAGGTGTCTTGCGCGTCCAAGAATTCCTCTTCGGTCATCATCTGACCATAGGACAAATCTGTCAGACCGGGTTCGATCACAACGTAGTTTTCGAAATACAACACGCGTTCCAAATCGCGCAATGTCATATCCAGCATCAAACCGATACGGGACGGCAGCGATTTCAAGAACCAAATATGCGCAACAGGCGACGCCAATTCGATGTGACCCATGCGTTCACGGCGTACTTTTTGCAATGTGACTTCGACACCACATTTTTCGCAGACAACGCCGCGATATTTCATACGCTTATATTTGCCGCACAGACATTCATAATCTTTGGTCGGGCCAAAGATACGCGCACAGAACAGACCATCGCGTTCTGGCTTGAACGTACGATAGTTGATTGTCTCTGGCTTCTTAATCTCACCATAGGACCATGACAGGATCCGTTCGGGCGATGCCAACGACACCTTGATTTCATCAAACATCTTTGGGTTGGCCAAAGGGTTGAATGGGTTATTTGTGATTTCCTGGTTCATTTTGAATTCCTCAAATTAGGGACGAAAGGGTGAATAAGGGGCGCCCCTTATTCTTCCCCCTCTGAGTCCAGGAGTTCCATGTTCAGGCCAAGGCCGCGGACTTCTTTGACAAGCACGTTAAAGGATTCTGGGATCCCCGCTTCAAAGTTGTCTTCACCCTTAACAATCGATTCATACACTTTGGTACGTCCAGCAACATCGTCTGATTTCACTGTCAGCATCTCCTGCAGCGTGTATGCCGCGCCGTATGCTTCCAATGCCCAAACTTCCATCTCACCGAAACGCTGACCACCAAACTGTGCTTTACCACCCAACGGCTGTTGTGTGACCAAGCTGTATGGGCCTGTCGAACGGGCGTGGATTTTGTCGTCCACCAAGTGGTGCAGTTTCAGCAGATATTTGATACCGACTGTAACCTTACGGCTAAACTGCTCGCCTGTGCGTCCATCAAACAGAACCGATTGACCCGATGTGTCAAAGCCAGCGCGCTTCAGCGCATCGTTTACATCGGCCTCTTTCGCGCCGTCGAAAACAGGCGTTGCAATTGGAACACCGCGTGTGACGTTACCTGCCGCTTCGATCAGCTGCTCTTCGTCCATGCCGTTGATGCCTTCTTCATAGACATCTTCGCCATAGGCGATGCGCATTGCTTCGCGAACTGGTGTCAGATCGCCAGAGCGACGATATTCACCCAAGGCATCATCCACCTGCAAACCCAGACCGCGTGCGGCCCAGCCCATGTGTGTTTCCAAAATCTGACCCACGTTCATCCGTGATGGAACGCCCAATGGGTTCAAACAGAAATCAACCGGTGTACCATCGGCAAGGAATGGCATATCCTCCATAGGAACAACGCGTGAAATCACACCTTTGTTCCCGTGACGACCGGCCATTTTATCGCCTGGCTGCAATTTGCGTTTTACGGCGATGAAAACTTTGACCATTTTCATCACACCCGGGGGCAGATCGTCGCCGCGGCGCACTTTCTCGACTTTGTCCTCAAAACGGGCATCCAATGTCCGTTTTTGGATTTCGTACTGTTCGTGCAATGCCTCAACGATTTGTGCATCTGCCTCTTCGGCCAAGGCCAATTGCCACCACTGACCGCGTGTCAGGGTTGCCAATAGATCCTCGGTGATCGGTGAATTTGACGCGACACCTTTGGGGCCCTTGACGGCTGTTTTGCCCAAAATCAGTGTTTTCAAACGCGCATAGATGTTGCGGTCCAAAATGGCCAATTCGTCGTCACGGTCACGCGCCAGACGCTCAACCTCTTCGCGTTCGATCTGCAGGGCACGTTCGTCTTTTTCAACGCCGTGGCGGTTGAAAACACGAACCTCAACAACGGTCCCGTAATCGCCTGGTTTTACACGCAGCGATGTATCACGAACGTCAGATGCTTTCTCACCGAAAATGGCGCGCAGCAGCTTTTCTTCTGGCGTCATTGGGCTTTCACCTTTGGGGGTGATTTTACCCACTAAAATGTCGCCTGGTTCAACATCTGCACCGATGTATACGATACCCGCTTCGTCCAAATTGCGCAGCGCTTCTTCGCCAACGTTTGGAATGTCGCGTGTGATTTCCTCTGGGCCCAATTTCGTGTCGCGTGCCGCAACTTCGAATTCTTCGATGTGGATCGACGTAAATACGTCGTCACGCGCAATACGTTCTGAAATCAGGATCGAGTCTTCGTAGTTGTACCCGTTCCAAGGCATAAACGCGACAACCACGTTTTTACCCAAGGCCAATTCGCCCATATCGGTGGATGGACCGTCGGCGATCACTTCGCCTTTTTCTACGGTTTGACCCACTTTCACCAACGGACGCTGATTGATACAGGTGTTTTGGTTCGAACGCTGGAATTTACGCATGCGGTAAATATCAACGCCCGCATCGCCCAGTTCCAGATCGCTGGTTGCGCGAATAACGATACGCTGTGCATCAACCTGGTCGATGATACCTGCGCGTTTCGCTGTGATCGCAGCACCTGAATCGCGTGCCACAACCTGTTCGATCCCTGTGCCGACCAACGGTGCCTCAGCGCGCAGCAGCGGAACAGCCTGACGTTGCATGTTCGATCCCATCAACGCACGGTTGGCGTCGTCGTTTTCCAAGAACGGGATCAAGGAGGCCGCAACAGAAACCAGCTGTTTGGGCGACACGTCGATCAAGTTGACGTTTTCGCGTGGGGCCAGCGTATAATCACCGTTCTGACGTGTTGACACCAGATCATTGATAAAGTTGCCCTCTTCATCCAATGTCGCGTTGGCCTGCGCCACGGTGTGACGCATTTCTTCGGTCGCGGACATATAGGACACTTCGTCGGTCACTTTGCCATCAATCACCTTGCGATAGGGTGTCTCGATGAAACCGTATTTGTTCACGCGTGCAAATGTCGCCAAAGAGTTGATCAAACCAATGTTTGGACCTTCCGGCGTTTCAATCGGACACATACGACCATAGTGGGTCGCGTGAACGTCGCGCACCTCAAATCCGGCGCGTTCGCGGGTCAAACCACCTGGGCCCAAGGCTGACAAGCGGCGCTTGTGCGTGACTTCGGACAGTGGGTTGGTTTGGTCCATAAACTGCGACAACTGGCTAGAGCCAAAGAATTCGCGAACCGCAGCAGCGGCTGGTTTTGCATTGATCAAATCCTGCGGCATCACGGTGTCGATTTCGACCGATGACATGCGTTCCTTGATCGCGCGATCCATGCGCAACAAACCAACGCGGTATTGGTTTTCCATCAATTCACCGACAGACCGGACACGGCGGTTGCCAAGGTGGTCGATATCGTCCACTTCGCCTTTGCCGTCGCGCAGCTCAACCAAGGCCTTGATACAGGACACGATGTCCTCTTTGCGCAATGTACGAACCGTATCCTCGGCATCCAATGCAAGGCGCATGTTCATTTTTACGCGACCCACCGCAGACAGGTCATAGCGTTCGCGGTCAAAGAACAGCGTATCAAACAGGGCAGATGCCGCCTCAAGGGTGGGAGGTTCACCTGGGCGCATAACGCGATAGATGTCCATCAACGCGGTTTCACGGCTCATGTTTTTATCCTGAGCCATGGTGTTGCGCATGTATGCACCAACGTTGATGTTATCGATGTCCAAAACAGGAATATCGGTAAAGCCTGCGTCCATCAGCTCTTTTAATGAACCGCCAACCAATTCGCCGTCACGGTCGTATTCTAATGTCAGTTCGTCGCCTGCCTCGACATAGATCGCGCCGTTTTCTTCGTTGATGATATCGCGCGCGACAAATTTGCCGACGATGTGTTCAAACGGCACCAACAATTCCGTAACTTTGCCTTCGTCGATCAATTTCTTGACGGCGCGTGGGGTAACTTTCTTGCCCGCTTCGGCGATAATTTCACCGGTTGCGGCATCGACCAGGTCATAGGTCGGGCGCGTCCCGCGCACACGCTCGGGGAAGAACTTGGTAACCCAGCCCTTACCTTTTTCCAGCTTGTACTCAACCGTTTCGTAATAGGCGTCCATGATCGCCTCTTGATCCATACCAAGGCTGTACAGCAACGTCGTGACCGGCAATTTGCGGCGACGGTCGATGCGGGCGTAAACGATATCTTTCGCGTCGAATTCGAAATCCAACCATGATCCACGATAGGGAATGATCCGGCAGGCAAACAACAACTTACCCGAGCTGTGGGTTTTGCCTTTGTCGTGGTCAAAGAACACACCGGGCGAACGGTGCATCTGGGATACGATCACCCGTTCGGTACCATTCACAACGAATGTCCCGTTTTGCGTCATCAATGGCATATCGCCCATAAAGACGTCTTGTTCCTTGATATCCTTGACAGACTTGGCGCCGGTATCTTCGTCGACATCAAATACGATAAGGCGCAGTGTCACTTTCAGTGGCGCGCTATAGGTCATGTCGCGCTGCTGACATTCCTCAACATCGTACTTTGGCTTTTCCAGCTCATAGCCAACGTATTCCAGCACGCTGGTTTCGTTGAAATCTTTGATTGGAAAGACAGATTGAAATACACCGTGGATCCCTTCGCCATCCAAGGGCGTTGGTTGATCACCGGATTTCAGGAACAAATCATAGGACGATTTCTGAACCTCAATCAGGTTCGGCATTTCAATAACTTCGTTAATTTTACCGTAGTATCTACGTAGACGTTTCTGGCCAAGGTAGGATTGCGCCATGGTCGATGTCACCTTTCATTTCTCATCGGCGATGTGTGCTGTCGGGTACCAGACACACCCCATTTTGAGACAACAAGTCCAGATCAATTCCCGGCTTTCTTCCCAAGGAAAGCCTCCCGATCTGATAACTTGCCTTAGGAAACGCCCATTTTGGGCCCTTGCTAAGACAGGTTAAGCTGGGCACGATAAACATCGTACCCAGCCAAATTTTTGCTCCGGGACATCCCGGATCGGCAGATTACGCCAGTTCGACTTCTGCGCCAGCTGCTTCCAACTTGGCTTTGATGTCTTCTGCGTCTGCTTTGTCTGCGCCTTCTTTGATTTTGCCGCCGGCTTCAACCAATTCTTTCGCTTCTTTCAGACCTAGGCCAGTGATGCCACGGACTTCTTTGATCACTGCAATTTTGTTCGCGCCTGCTGATTTCAGGACAACGTCAAATTCAGTTTTCTCTTCTGCCGCTGCGCCACCTGCGTCACCCGCTGGGCCAGCCATCATGACTGCGCCGCCAGCTGCTGGCTCGATGCCGTACTCGTCTTTCAAGATTGTTTTCAGTTCTTGTGCTTCCAGCAGGGTCAGACCTACGATCTCTTCTGCCAGTTTTTTCAGATCAGCCATTTTAGACTCTTTCCGTTTCTAAGGTTTGTGTTCCAACGAAGGGTTATCCCTACGCAGATATCCAGATGCTTATGCAGCTTTGTCCTCGATCGTGGACAAAATGCCAGCGATGTTCGAAGCAGGTGCGCCAATTGCGCCAGCAATATTCGAAGCAGGTGCGCCAATGCAGCCCGCGATAGAAGCAATAAGCTCGTCGCGAGAAGGCATTTTCGACACGGCTTCAACGCCGGCACGATCCAGTGCGTTTTCACCCATTGCACCACCAAGAATTTCAAATTTCTTGTTGTCCTTGGCGAAATCCTCAGCAACCTTGGCCGCAGCCACAGGATCCTCGGAATAGGTCAGCACTGTCATCCCTGTCATCAGGCTTGTCATGCTTTCGCATGGCTTACCCTCAAGGGCGATTTTGGCGAGCCTGTTTTTGGCAACGCGAACTGCACACTCGGCCTTACGGGCACGGGCGCGCAAATCTTGCATTTCAGCAACTGTCAGACCTGCATAGTGGGCTACGACCACAACGCCAGAGCTTTCAAAGATCTGGCCAAGTTCCTCGACCACTTTCTCTTTTTGTGCTCTATCCACAGTTTCACTCCAATTTTGGGGATCTCTCCCCGGCTCAAGTTTGCCGGATTACTCCGGCGTTCGGGGTCCAGTGATAGCAACCCGAGACCAAAATCACCCGAAGGCCTAGCCTTGCGTGTGTATTCAACTCGGCTCCCATCTCAGGAAGGAATTACTGGGCGAACCCGACCCTCCGTCTCGGACGAAATAGAAATAACGCGCCGAATCGCGCGCATTTCTGCCAACGGTCATAAGGAAAGCGGTCAGATTTGCCAAGTGCAAATCCAAAAAAATATCAAACGCCC